>Ga0209410_1000179_pt1 | contig 26775 bp, 21 predicted proteins | sample Mar14436cmmetaG_FD_184135 | JGI IMG/M metagenome (GOLD analysis project Ga0209410, IMG submission 184135) | Marine hydrothermal vent microbial communities from Guaymas Basin, Gulf of California to study Microbial Dark Matter (Phase II) - Marker... ... | reverse complement strand
TGAGATTACCTTTTCTGCACATGTGCTTTTTAAAGCATTAGAATTCTTTGATAAAATTTTAGGTTCACAAGAAAAACGTTATCTTATATTTTTTTCCAAAGATGGTCTTTTTCTTGGTGGAGGAGATAATTTTTTAAATGCTAACTTAAAGCTTAAATCCCATATTACCCTCCTTCAAAATTACACTTTCCCTTTAGATACCTTACGTCTTTTTCTTAAAGATAAACTTGAACAACCAGTTAAAATAATATTTTCTAATCCTCTTAAATTTATTACACTTAAAGAAAAATTAAGCATTAAAACATGGCCCTCTTCTCTTTCTTTTATACAGACCAAAAATAAATATTTAGGCACAATTTCTGTACAGACATTGAGACGAATTTTAGATCTAGGGAGTATTATTTCTGAAGAAGGAGAATCTATTTTCCTCTTTTTACAGAAGGGATATTTTGGTGTCTTAAGTGAAAATAAAAAATTTATTTCATGTGCTTTCACTCCTTTTAAAACCAATTTTAATGCTACTTTTTCTGTTCAATATACCTTTCTCCGTCGTTTGATAAAAGCACTCCAATTTCTTTCTGAAAAGAAAATTTTTCTTTTTCTTTCTTCTCAAAATTTGACTTTTTTACTTCCACAATTAAAAATTAACCTTGGCTTTTCTCCTATAAACAATGATATTTTTTCTCTTTTACACAATATATTTACTACCCATCCTTTAGTAAGATTTAAGGTAAATTTAAAAGAGTTTAAAAAAAATTTGGCCAAATTAGCTAGAATGCACAAATATTTAACCCCAATTGGTAACATTATCTTTGAATCAGATAATTGCATTTTTAAGATTGTGTCTTCTCAAGGAGATTATATCATCAATTTGCCTTTAAAAATATCTTTATCATCTCCTCTCATCATTGATTGTCATTTCCCTCAGCTTCACAGTTTATGCAGTCGATTAAATGGAAAAGAAATTAATATATCTTTTTTACCAACAGGTTGTTTATTAAAACATGGCCAATTCTTTTGTCTTATTAAAAAGAGGCCTTTATCCCATCTAATATAAATTGAACAGCAATGGCAGCTAAGATAAGTCCCATCAGACGAGTAAATATATTCAATCCAGTAGGGCCAAGCCACTTTACAAGGCGTCTAGCAGAAAGCAAAATAAAATATGTAAGTAAAGCAGTAATTAAAATACTACTTAAAATAATAAATTTTGCATAAAGTTCTTTATGACCAGCAAGGACAATAACAGTAGTAATGGCACCTGGACCAGCCAACATAGGTGTACCCAATGGAACAACACCAATCTCTTCTTGTTCTTTTGTATAAGCCTCCTCTTCTGGAGTAGTTTTTAATCGTGTGCGTTTTACCTGTAACATTTGCCAGGCAACCATGAAGATAATTATTCCACCAGCAATTCTAAAGGCATGAATGGTAACACCAAAAAAATTAAGTATATTTTCACCCCAAAGTGTGAATATTGTAAGTATAAAAATAATAGTTAAAGTGGCTTCACGTACAGTTGTTTTTATCTTTGTTGAAGAATACGATGCAGTAAGAGTAATAAATCCAGGAATGAGCCCAATAGGATCAACAATAATAAAAATAGAAATAAAGGATTTTATAATGAATCCTATTTCCATGAATGGAAGCTAGCTCAACTTCCTCAGGACAGTTTTTAACCACCTTTTTCTGTATGACAGACAAAACAGCCACAGTCTGGGTCTGATGTGCCTGCTTTACACTTATTTTCATAATCCCAACGAAGAAGATCAGGATAAGGAGAACCATGTGGACGATGACAGGAAAGACAAGAAACTTGATCCTCTCCTGGTGTTACAGTTGAGCTAGCTGCTGTCATACCTGTTAAAGTGCTTTCAAGTCTAGCTATAGGGGCTAAAGGATTATATGTTGTATAATTTGCATATTCACCACTATTTGGTAAGGCAATATCTGATGGATGCCTTTTCCAATGCTCAGTATTTTCTCCATAAAATCCCCAATGACATGCAGCACAATATCTACTTATAGAATGAGAAGCACCATCATAATCCCCTGAACTGGCAGCACCACAATATTCATTATGGTCATTTGAGCTTATAGTATATTCCCAATCATCATCTTCTATACCTGCAACCCCATAAAAATTATAACTACCTTCCTGAAAAGTAGATGGGTGGTAATAGTCAAGGCTCAAAAACCTATATTTAACTTCTTCATCATCACCTATAACTGGACCACTCTCACTTCCATGATGTTTTGGATTATGACAAAAGACACATTTAGTAAGCACCATATTGCCACTACCATGACAACTACTACAGGTTTTACCACTCACATAACCAGGAGTTTGACTAAAATTTGGATCTTGACTTACACCAGGAATAGCAGTTACATTGTGACCACATTCATTACAGCCATGAGCTACCCAATAAAAATTTCCACCTGCAAGGGTATTTGTTCCATAAGTTGGCTCAGTTTCAGAAAAGACATAAGGGGTAGTATTTGTACCATCATTTTCTCCTGTGTGACAACCAATACAGTTATTTATTAATAATGACTCATAAGGGCCTCCCCCCGAAAGACTTCCGCCTTGGCTATAGTGCATAGTATGACAATCTGAACAAACACCTGATACTTTTGCCATTGCCACCGCACTATAAAGCAATATACACATTAAAAAAATTATAACTTTTTTCATTCTTTTACCTCAATTAAAAGTCATTTTAAGGGTCAGGTCTTCCTTAGACCTGACCCAATATTTTTATTTTGTAGTATGACAGATAAAGCAACCACCTATATTATTGCGTGGATCATCAGTACCTGCCTGCATAGCATTATAATCCCACCTTAAGATATCATCATTAGGTGTTCCATGAGCACGGTGACAGGAAACACAAAGCACAATAGTATCATCACTAAAGGTCACTGTGTCAATAGTCATATTAGCAGAAAGAGAAGCCCAACCTACAGGTGCAATCGGACTATAAGTACCTACTGCTGAGTCTGGATGGCCATAACTTCTGTATTCAGAACCAGCATCTGTGTTTCCCATATCATAATCAGTTGGATGTCTAAGCCATGGATGACCAAAATTATCATCATCCATACCTAAGTTACCAGTACCACTATGAAAATCTCCATGACATTCAGCACAAAGGTAACTAATAGTCGCTGTAGAACTAATTGCATCACTATTTCTATCTTCACCTAAATAGACATTATGGTCAGAAGGACTTACAGTTAATTCCCAATCATCATCTTCTATACCTTTAATACCAAGCAAGAAACGATAACTTTTACCAACAGTGGTTCCAGCTTCTGAATCGTCATAAGTAGCCAGTTTTAAACAACTATCATCAGCATGATGAGCTCCATAAATACCTGCAAACGAACCTTCTTTGGAAGGATCACCATGACAACCATACATACCAGCACAAGTAAACTTACTCATATCCCAAGTAGCTGGACGACCATAACTTGTGGCCTGACTATAGCCAGGGGGCTCAGTAAAAGTTGTAGAACCTATACCGGAAACATTATGACCTTTTGCATCTCCAACCGTGGCTGCCCAATAAAAATTACCACCTGCCAAAACTTCACCCATACCTGCATGCTTTCCATCTGTTGTATAATTTGGTCCACCTTGACTATAAACAACAGGAACAGTAGAACCAGCAACTGTCTTTGTCACCTCAGTACCAGTACTACTATGACAACCAAGACAAGTTGTAATCAATAAAGCTCCTTGGGCTTCAGATAAAGGATTTCCAGTTTCATCATAGGCCATAGGACTTCCACCTTGACTATTATGCATTGTATGACAGTTATCACAGCGCCCACTCACTTTTGCCATCGCTACCACACCATAAAGCAACATACACATTCCCACTATCAACATCACAACTTTTTTCATTCCCTTCACCTCCTTTCTTTTTTACATAATTCTCTATTTTTCGTATAACTATTTTCTTCTATTATGTCAAGTAAGCAAAATTTGTGCCATTGTAAAAAAATAAGTATTTATGCTATTTTTGAATAGATAGGATATAAAAAGAAGATTATTTTTCCTCTATTGAGGAAAGTATTTTCACTTTTTCTTTGCTTTATAATTATCCTAATTTTTTACATTTTTTTTGTCTAAAGAAAAATTAAGAAATATTTTTCCATTTAAATTTAAAATTTACAATTTTTTCCAATGACTGACAGATTTTGTCACAGATTTGTTATTTTATTTCAAATACCTGAATGCGATTATTACCAGTATCAACTACATAAAGTTGTTTTTTATGTAAAAGGACATAGCGAGGATAATAAAACTCACCTTCTTTCCAACCCTTTCTTCCTATCTCACTAATCATATTGCCATTTTTATCAAAAACAAAGACTTTACACTTATGGGCATCAAGGACATAAAGATTACCACCAGCATCTATTGCAAGACTTAAGGGAAAAGCTAGATTTTTTAATGATAAAAAACGAATAAATTTCCCACTATTCTTCTCATAAATAGATACTTCTTTTTTTAAAGGATCAAGAGCATAGAGGTATTTTTCAGTTAATGCTATATCTGAAAATCCTGTAGCATCTTTTGTTTTTATCTGTTTTAAGAATTTATATTCTTTTGGAGAAAAAATTAAGATACGCTTATTTGCTTTATCAATAAGATAAAGATAACCTTCTTTATCTAATTTCATATTGCCAGGAACAGGTTTTGGAGAAATATCATTTAAAGCAAGTTGCTTAATGATTTTTTTCTTTACATCAATAATTAAAACTGAATTTTCACCTTTATTGTTAACAATTAAAAGACCCTCTTTATCCCTAAGCATACACAAGGGAAGTTTTAAACGACCTTCTGCATTGAATTGGGAAATAAATTTGTAATATTTTTTATGATAAGAAACAAGACGATGATTTAATGTGTCAGCAATATAAATTTTATTTCTTTTTTCATCCAAATAAATTGCTTGTGGTTGTTTAAAATTGCCAATTTCTTCCTCAGCGTAAATGATGGTTAAGAGTTTGGCTTTGGTAAAGGCATAGCAAGAAGTAATAAATACAAAATGCAAAACGTAAAGTACAAAGCACAAAGTAAGAATTTTTTTAATCTTCATTTTTATTCACCTCGCACCAGATTTTATGTTTCAATTTTATGACACTGGATACAAAGTTGCTTTCTGTGGTCAAAGATCATATTAAATTTATATTTTGTACCCATGGGATTATGACAGCTAACACAATCCATTCCCTTTTTGCATCTAGGATCTATTGCCTTTTCCCCAAGAGGGTGAGTAAACTGAGCCTGGCGCTTATGGCAATTAACACAGACCTTAACAACCTCTTCTTTAAAAAAGAAAGGTTCATTACTACTATGAGCAGCATGACAGTTCAAACAATTTCCTTTTTTTGCCTCTGGATGTTTATAATAATAAACATTACTTAATAATTTATCTTTTGCATCTTGGTGGCAGGTAAAACAGATTCTAGACACAGGAGCCTTTAAAGCTGGTTTTTCATCAAAAAGATGAGGACTGTGACAATTAAGGCAAACATTTTCACCATACCCTAAATAAAGATGAGTATAAAGCGCAGTTTCATCATTTTTAAGAGAATGACACTTTAAGCAAAGGGAACGACCCTTTATTTTTATATCCTTGATTTTTTTTCCCTGCAAAAGGTGACATTCATTACATTGTTTTTTTGCATAAGGTTTGTGAGCAGATTGGCGTAAAAGTCCTTTCTTAGAGGAAGCATGAGCATTATGGCAGGAAAGACAGATTTGTGTATTAAAGCTACGGGTATTAGAAATATTATGTGCTGTAGTCATCTTTGTTTTTGAATGGCAATTAAAACAGAGTTTTTCAGGTTTGATGTTAAGTAACCACTGAAATTTTCCTCCATGTGCTTGATGACAGGTAAGACAATCTTTTTTTGCAGGAGAATGTAAATTTTTTCCTGAAAGAATCTTTTTCTTTTCATGACAGCTGAAACAAACCTCTGCCTCTTGTTTTTTAAGCAATGCTTTATAAGGAGAAGCATGAGCATTATGGCATTTATTACATTCTCCTTGAACTACAGGCAAATGAGTATAATTTGTCTTTACTTCTTTATGACAATCAAAACATAGCTCTTTAACAGATTTAGTCAAAAGATTTGGTTCATTTGAGGCATGGGCATTATGGCAAACAAGACAACCTTTTTGTTTTAAAGGAGTATGTATTCTACCAAGTTTTAATTCCTCTTTTACTCCTGGATGACAGCGCAAACAATCTGTACTGGCATAAATTAAAACAGGCAAAAATAAGTATAAAATAATTAAGATTATTTTCTTCATGGCCTTTTACCTCTTAATGACAATCCTGACAACGTCTTTCACCAAAAGGTTTATGTAGAACATATTTAAATAAAGCTTTATCTCTAGAACTATGAGGTGTATGACATTTAATACAATGCATCTTTGACATCTTTTTACCCAAATGTTTCTGCATCAATGTTTTATCCTTCAAATCATGACAGCTCTGGCAGAGTTTGCTGCCAGAAGCAACAAGTAACTTTGGCAATTTGCTATAATGGGCACGATGGCAAAGAGCACATTTACCTTCATCAATAGGTTTATGGATAAATGTTTCTGTCTCAGCCTTTATTATTATATCTTCTTCATGACAGGAAAGACAAAGCCCTTTCCAGGGACGATAAAGTTGGTGGGAAATCTTACTACCATGCGGACTATGGCAAATAGTACATTCTCCCTTCTTTAATGGGTCATGCACATTCTTTTCTTTTATCACCTTTTTTTCTATAGTTTTATGACAAGGATAACAACCCTCTGCCCCAATACGGATTAATTGGTCTGGATTATCAGATGCATGATGTTCATGACACTGTTCACACCTTCCACGTTTAAAAGGTGGATGTAAAACAGTTAAACCTTTTTTCATCGTCCCATGACAGTAAAAACAAAGCTCTTTATGTCTTACAGGGAAGAAAAATTTGTATGAAGCAGAATGAGGATTGTGACATTTGTAACACTCACCTTTTTCAGCCGGTGTATGAACATTTATTTTTTTGAAATCTCTAGCAGTTTCTTTGTGACACTTATAACAAAGCCCAGGTAAACTTTGCACTAAAATCCTTTTTTGTGCAGAAGCATGAGCATCATGACAGACAAGGCAATTTTCCTCATTTGCTGGTGGATGGCGATAAACTTTAGTAAACTTTTCTTTTTTATGACATTCATAACAAATACCAGCTACAGGTTTTAAAAGTAATCTATCAGCATCAGCAGAATGTGGATTATGACAAATAACACATTTTCCCTCATTTATGGGTTTATGAACAAAAGAAAGTTTTGTCTTTTCTACCATAGACTTATGACAACTAAGACAAACTTCCTTTTCTTCTTTTGCTAATATACTAGCATGGTTGCTGGCATGAGGTTTATGGCAAATAAGACAGGATTCTTTTTCTAAAGGAGGATGTTTTTTTAAAGCATTAAAAGGAGGCTTTTTCTTATCATGACAACTATAACAAAGGTCATTACCTTTTGCTTTAAGACCAAATGGGTTTTCTGCTTCAGGCCCTAAGTGACAGGTATCGCAATCTTGAATAGGCTTATGAGCATAGAGTTTAAAAAGAGCCTTTTCTTTACTACTGTGAGGGCTGTGGCAATCAATACAGTGATTACCACTTACTTTATAATTAGCATGAGCTTTAACAAAATTAGACTTTTTAATATCATGACAATCAAGACAAAGGGTTTTTTTTGATTTTTTTAGACGATTTGCAATGTTGGCATAATGAGGTAGATGGCATGTTTGACAATTTTTTGCTGGAGAATGAAGAAATGATTGGATAAATTTCTCAGATGTATGACAAGAAAGACAAGTTTCTTTTGGTCCTTTTACTAAAAGGAATTCATATGAGGCACTATGTGGATTATGACACTTTAAACAATTTCCTTTTTCAAAAGGAGAATGAATCTTTTTAGCCTTAGGTTCTTTTAAATCTTTATGACATTCATAACATAGCTGTGGTAAAGCTTTATTAAGATAAACACCACCAATAAGACCATGGGAACGATGGCAAGCCTCACAATTTTTATTTTTGACCGGTGCATGAATTATTTTTTCTGAAAGAAATTTTTGAAGTTCTTTATCATGGCATTCAATACAACGCCTACCTGTTGTGATTCTTCTTTCTGGTTGTGCACAGGCAAAAACAAAGATAAATAAAAATAATCCAAACAATAAGACTTTTTTCATTTATCACTCCCTACGAGCTCTTTATTTACCTTCTCTAGCGCTTTTTTGTCAATCTTTATTTTTGAAAGCTTTTTAAGCTCCTTTAAATAAGTGACAATAAATTTATTAAACTTCTCAACCCAAATATCTTTTTTAACTTGCTCTTTTACTGCCTTAAATGGTAAAGGTCCAGGAGATTTTTTATCTTCAAGCAATATAATATTATAATAGCGTCCTTCTTCTATAACTGGTGAAATCTCACCTGGTTTTAATGTTTTAATAACTTTTCTTATACTTTCAGGTAATTTATCTTCAGATATCCAACCTACAAGACCTCCTTTTTTAGCAGAATCACTTTTTGATTTTTTCTTAGCAAGTAAAGCAAAATCTGCTCCTGCCAAAAGTTCTTCATGAATATCTTCTGCTTCTTGAGCTGTAGGGACTTTAATTAAACGTATGTAATACTTTGCAGGAGACATATACTTTTCTTTTTTATGTCTTTCATAATATTTTTCCATTTCTTCTTCTGTAACAGTAATTTGAGGAGCAACAATTTTGCGCTTAAATTCATTGACAAGCAGACTTATTTCATAAATTTTTAACTTTCTTTTCAATTTTTTATTTTTTTTCAAATAACTACGACTTAATGCCTCCTGTTCTGCTACATGCACTTTAATCAATTCCTCCAACACTTCCTTTTTAATATCGTCCATCTTTACTTTTATGTCCCAGCGTCTTTGCATTGCCTGATAGCCCCAAAGTTTTCTTTTTAAAATAGGCAAAAATTCTTTCACATAGATAGGTTCTCCATTCACCCAGGCAATGATGCCTTGTATTTCTCTTTCAGGATCTAATTTTTCAAGAAGGTCTTTATTGACTTTTACTTTTGCTTTTTTTCGCCAATTATTTATTAATTCTTCTCTTTTAATCTTCTTTTTTTCTTTTAGCAATTTCCTTCGCATGCCTTTTTTTACTTTTTCAAATTTAGCCATATCAGGCTCTTTTATCTCCACCAATTTTATGATGTAAAAGCCTGAATCAGTTTCAATAATATCACTTATTCCTCCAGGACTTAGGGAAAAAACTGTTTTTTTCCACTTTTCTGGCATTCTCTCTAAAGGAATAAAACCCAAATCACCTCCTTTGGCTGCTTGAGGGTCTTCTGAGAACTTCTTTGCTACTTCTTTAAACCCCTCTCCTGCTTTAATGCGCCTTAAAGCCTCCTTTGCCTTTTTTTTATCTCTACTAAAGATTTGATAGACATGAACTTTTGTATTTCTTTCCCTATATATTTTCCTAAGCTCTTCATCTGTTATTATGATATTTTTTAATTCCTCTTCCCAAAGGGCATCAAGACATAGATCACGTTTATATTCTTCGATTGCATTAAGATAATCAGTCTCTTTATCCAAACCTAATCTTTTTGCCTCTTGGGCTATAAGATAATTTTCAATCATTCTTTGCAAAGCATTTTCAAGTATATCTAAATTAAGCTTTCCTGCTGTTGTTCTACCACGCATCTGCATAAGAAGATGAAAATCAGAAAGGGCATTTTTAAAATCATCAACTTCAATTACTTCATCATTTACTTTGGCGAGAAAAGCAAAAAGAAGATTGGGAAATAGAATAAAAAGAATAATGAATAAAAAAGACTTTTTCATAATTACTTTATCCTCACAGTGATCTCCACCCGTCTATTTTTCGCTCGACCATCAACTGTAGCATTATCTGCTATAGGATACCTCTCTCCATAACCTATAATGACCGTTTGATAAGGAGAAAGATTAAATCGTTTTAGAAAGAAATCTTTGATTATTTCTGCTCGGCGTAAAGATAATCTTATATTGTAGATTTCTGAACCAACATTGTCTGTGTGACCAGCAATAATGGCTCGTTCCCAAGGGTATTTTTTTAAACACCTTCCCACCTTTTCTAGTTCAGAATAATAGGCAGGATCAAGAAAAGCACTATCAAAATCAAATCTTATCTGTATTTTCTTTTCACCTTTACAGGGATCAATAGCTTTGGTCTTCCTTTTTTTAAAAAAGAAAGGCTTTTGAGCAGCTAGCATTGTAAATCTCTTTTCAAACCTTTTTGAAATTTTTTTAATTTTTTTCTTAGCAGATTGTAAACTGTGTCTAATAACAGTTGGTTTAAGTTTTGTTAACCTCTTTTTTGTTCTACTTACCCGCCTTTTTATTCTCTCTTTTTTAGCTACTGCATAAGGAATTTCCTTAATCTTTATTGTTTCTATCAATTCATCCACTACACGTTGAGTTAATTGAGGCAATGTTCTTACACGGGAGATGTTTAGAAATCTAACATAATCTTCTCCACTTTTTTCAATTGAAGCCTTCCAAAGCACTTCTGCATCTTCTGTAGAAACCATACGCACGGAAAAATTTAAATAAGGAATCCCTCCTTTTTCTTCAAAAGTTAAAATTTTACCGAAAATAACAGCATCAATTTTATATCTTCTTTTAAGCAAAAGAAGCCTTGCACGATCAAGACTACTACCAATCTTTATTCTCTGTTCTACCATAAAATCAATAATGTTACCTAAGTCTTCAATCACAAAAAGATCTTTCTTTGCCAATTCAGCTATAAATATCTGAGTAACAATTTCTCTTGCCCAAGGATTAGTAGAAAGATTAGAAAATGGGAAAACAGCAACTTTTTTCACTCCTTTGAGTTCATAATAATCAACATAGTGATGTGAAAATGGAGAACTGCAAGTAGTTAAAAAACAAAACATAAATATAAAAAATTTTTTAAAATTCATAATCCCAACCAGTAGGTAATTTTTTCTTTTTCTTTTTGCGTTTTTCTATAGTCTTACCTATAACTAAAGAATTTTTATATTCTGCTTTATTGCCTGCAAAGTCTAAAGCTTCTGCTAAAACATAAAGTATTTCTGGATCTTTATCAGGCAAAGGTAATACAACTTCTTCTGGTGGATATCCCTCACCATTGGTTGAATAATAGATATTTTCTTCATTATCAGAAATACTTAAATGCCATTTAGCAACATTAGTTTTTTCTTTGCACTTAAGTTTAAATTTGACCTCTTTTTCTTTTAATTCAGCTGATAAATTCAGTTTAGGAGGTGTTATATCAACTATAATCTTCTTTCTTTTTATCGTCGCTATATTCCCTGCCTTATCTTGACAAGCACCTTCAAGAAAATAAATCCCCTCACTTACTTTATTAAATTGATCATTTTCTCCATGCCATGCCAAACCAAGAGGAAGCTCACCACTTCCTTCAAATCGTCGCACTATTCGTCCATCAGCATCTCTAATTAAAAAACTCCAAAGTTTAATTCTATCTGGATATAAAAGTGTAGGGAAGAAAATCATCATATCTTTTCTGCCATCCCCATTTGGAGAAAAAATTATATTTTCATAAGAAATCCTTATCTTAGGAGGAGTATTATCTACCTCTAAAAAATGTCCTGTATCTAAAAAGCGAAAATGACCATTATTAGTGGCAAGTTTTAATTTTGCGTAATATTTTCCTTCTTTATATGGAGCAGAGATAATTCTCTCCCAATAGCCATTTTCTTTTTTTTTCAAAGCCCATTTTTTACCTCCTAAAAGAAGAAAAACCTCTTTAGGAGGCTTTTTAAGAGCAACTATCCTTAAAGATACATTTACTGAAACACCACCCTGTACTAAAGAAGGAAAAAGAGAAAAATTTTCCAATGCAAATAAAGGTTTTTCTATAGGTTGTATCTTTTCAATTTTAAATTTTTTTGGAAATTCAGATAAAAGTCTTTCTAAAGCATTGTCAATCAATTTATCAACAGATTTTATCTCACCCCGACAGAACCAAGAGACAAAATCTTCACTTGCAAGAGCTACATAATTTCCCCATAATATTGTGCCTGTTTCACTTGCCACTACCCTTAATCCAATTCCTATTTTAGGATGCTCACCGCTATCATAAAGGTCAACCCAGCTAATTACAACTGCATCTATACCAAAGAGTTTTTTTAACTCCTTAGCCTGAGCTTGGGTAACAACACCAAAACGACGCACCCGATTTTGCAAAAAAAAGTCTTCTAATTTAGAAGGTAAAATGACATCAAAATTATATTTCTCTTTAAGTCTTTGAGCAATCTCAACCACAATTTCTTCAGGGACATCATTTTGACCACTTATATTATATAATGGAAAAAATGCTATTTTTTTTAAGCTTAGAATTTTTGGAGAAACTTCAACTGTAAAAATTAAAACAAACAGACAAACAAAAAATACATTTTTTAAGATAATGTTTTTAAACATTTTTGTATTAAAGTATAACTTACTTCTGTTAAACTTTTCTCACCTATGCCAAAAAGGCGATTAAGTATTCCTCCGCCTTTCTCACTAGCACTTACCTGCCAGATTACCTTTCCAGACTGAACATCAATTAATTTAAGAGAAATAGCTACTATAGCCAAAGAAATACCACCTGATTGTTCTGTTTTATACTCATCTACTGAACCAGTAAAAACGGCTTGTACTGATAATCTTTGACCAATTTTTTTTATAAGAGCAGGTGTGATTTCAGAAGGTTCTCTAATTCTAAGTTCTCTTAAAACAGCATCTACTTCACCTCGGTCTACTACTTCAAAAAGCTCTAGTTTAAGAAGCTCTGTCTCAAACACATCTCTTATTCTTTCATGAGCCAGATTATCCCGACTAAAATTATGCAAAGGAAGAATAGCTACACGCTTTACATAAGAAATATCTGCTGTAGGATGAAGATAATAACGCACCCCAGAACCACATCCAAGTAAAACCAATAGTAAAATGATTAGTCTTTTCATAATAAGCTCCTAAAAGCTCAATGAATATTGGACATAAAAACTTCTACTTTTTTCTTCAATTTCATTAGTAATTTTATTAAAACTCCATCCTGCACGAAAGTTTGAGTGTCTGCCAATATTCCAATTCAAGTCAAGTGTATGAGTCATTTCATCTCTTAGTTCTGCCTCTGTAAATCTACTTATCCAACTTAATTGAATTTTCCGAGTTAAAAATATTCCCATACTATACTCATGTAAAAATCTTGTTTCTACTTCAGTTTTATTATATTGCAAAAAAACTCTTCCGTAAAGACGGGAAGAAGGAGTATAGACTAATGTTGTATTGATATTTGTGTAAGTAGTAGTTGTAGTCTCCTCATTACTAGTACGTTGCCAACTTTGATTATAATCTATATCCCAAGAAAGATATCTTGTAATAATAACTCTTAAATAAATATCAGAAAAAATACTTAAAGATTCAGTTCCTGCTTCGCTTTTGGTGCGAGAGACATTAAAATTCCAGTTAATATCTACCCCTTCCCAGATAGTGGCCACTGTTGTAAGGATAGCACTATCTACTTTAGAATCATAGCCTTCTTTACTATCGGTTTCTGAATGAGTTAAGGTAAATGAAGTAGTTAAAGTTTCAAAAGGGACTGAACGGATATTGAGACTATAAGTATCTACTATTACTTCATCATCACCAGTAACATTTTTTGATCTTTGGTAACTTAATGTTGGGGTAAAATAACGAGAGAGCTCCCAGGTAATATTAGCACCATGACTTAAGGTATAATTTAATGTATCCTGAGGAGAAATCTCTGCACGGTAATAAGATAGATGATATGCTGTGCTCCACTTCTCCCAAGGACGGGCAGAAAGACTAAAATTTCCTGTCCATGTCTTAGTGGAAGTTTTTGTTTTCTCTTCTACATATTCAAACCCATAGGCTTCAATTTCAGTAATGGATATTGAAGTTTGAGAATGATAGACTACCTTAAAATATTTGGCATTGGTTTCAGAAAAATCAATTTCAAACCGATGATATACAGAATTAAAAGTAAAAGAGGCATTAGAGGTGATAAGTGTCCAGTTTTTGGTTGTATTGTCATCATTACTGTAATAAACAGCCCAGGTAATCCTTTGGGCTGCAGTAGGATTATCTGGATAAACATATGTTGATTCAGTATAAATATAAATTGTATCAACATTTGTAGCCTCAAAAAGACCAAGACCAATATTCATATTATCAGAAGCAGATAGCACTACTGTTGTTAAGTCTCCATCAATCAATCCTGGGGTAGATGTTAATTCATTTGGTTTACTAATTGTTGGAGTTGAATCAATACCAGAAAATCCCTCTTTAGGATGTAGTTTTTCTTTTACCATGCCTGCCTCAAGTCTTGTTATAGTGCTATCAAAATAATTAAATCCTCCTTCCCCAGAAATACTTAGACGATTATCTAAAAAGCTTTGATGAACACCTAAGCGAGAAATATGGTTATTGCCTACCTGTTTTGTGTCTGTCACAAGATCAGTTGAAGTATTACGCATATAATTGTACATAATATCAAGGAATTTGTAAGTATGGGTAAAACCAGCTAAAAGACTATCTGATTTGGTATTTATTTGGTGTTCCTCTAAGTGGTCTTTGCTTCGCGAATGGGTATATTGAAGTGACATTTTTGGCCATTTTTCCATTTGACTCATCATATTTAAATTCCAAAAAGAAGTAGTTAATCTTTGGTCATCATATGTTTCAATACGATTATAAGAAGCATTGCCAGAGAAATACTCATTAATGGTATTAAGAGAAAAGGTAGGATAAAGGGTAGTTTGTTCATCTTTGTTAGTCTTTGAATAATTAACTCTTGTACTTAAATTGCAAGTTGTATTAGGGGTAAGGTAAGCTGAATAATTCAAAAAATAGTTTTGAATTAATTGCCAAGTAGTTTCTTTTTCTCCGTCAGATTCTGTTTTAGTATTGCGATAATAAATATCTAAGCTGCCTGTTATATCTTGCGCAAAACAAGGAAAACTTAAAAGAAAAGAACATATCACTACTATAACTATCCATAACTTCACAAATCTCTCCTATTCACCAGTTAAAATCAGAGCATAAGGTGCATTTCCTACAGAAATACGCTCAATTTCCTTTTCTTTTATCAAATCTATTACACTAACAGTGTTTTCTTTTAGGTTAGTTACATAAAGCAATTTTCTATCTCTGTCTAAAGCCAAACCACAGGGATGAATGCCAACAGGGATTCTTTTAAAAACTACATTGCTTAAAGGATTAATAAAAGAAATATCATTACTTTTTTCTCCAGTCACATAAAACCAACTTTGAAGTCCTTCAATAATCCTACCTGGGGAATTTGGGACAAAAATAGTTCGAACTTCCTCTAAAAAAAGACGTTTCAAAACAGTTACAGTATTTGTTTGAGCATTTGAAACCAAAATATATCTATCTGTTACTATAAGATATCTTGGTTTTCCTCCAACACCTATTGTATGTACAACAGTATTATCATAAGTATCTATAACATAAATATCATTAGAATAACTATTTGCTACATAAACATATCTCCCATTAGGGTCTGCAGCTATACCTATTGGGCGTTGCCCTACATCTATCTTTTTTACAAAGTGTTTGGCCTGAGCATCTATAACCAAGACAGCATTAGAACTTGTAGCAGTAACATAAAGATATTCTCTACCCATAACCGAAACTAATACTAATTCATTAAGCTCAACACCCATAGGACAGGAAATAGTATCCATTACCCGATTGCTCATCACCTCTATAACTGAAATATTTTGAGAAATTGAGTTTACAACGTAAAGGCGACTTTTGTCTTCCGAAAGCACCATACCTTTTGGGGATTTACCAACAGTAATATTATCAATTACCTGATGTGTACCACGGTCAATAACTGAAATATAATTATCACCTGAATTGCTGACATAAAGCAAAAGTTGCTTTAAACCTGTCCTGCCCTGACCAATCTCCATTGCCAGAGTAAATGTATCATCCTTTATAGAATTTTCAGGATACCATGTTAAAAAAAGGCTTGTAGTCTGTTTTGGACGAATATTGGTAGAAACTAAAAAGGTAAATAGTTCATTTTTTGGAAGAGAAAGAAGCTTATATTTTGAATAGGCTTCTTTTACTTTAAATGAAATTTTTTGATAAAAGCCTGCTGGCAATTGAATTTTGGCAAGTAAAATTTGTTTATTAAGAAGGGAAAGGGCATCTATTTTTTTTAGTGTTGGGGTAAAATTAAATGTTAAACCAGACTTATCCTCTATCTGGATGGTTTCTAAAACGAATTTTACACTGACTGGGCGACCTACAGTTTGAAGGTATATTATCAATTCACCTTGTTTTTCAGATATTTCTCTAGAAAAAGGAACACAGCTAATAACAGTAAAAAATAAAATAAAGATAAAAAAATAAGAAATATATCTCATTAGTTTCCTCCTGATTCACTTAAATGGGTTCACTGCCTTTATTTCTTTTATATTTTTAAAATCATTTACATTTATTGTATAAATGGTGGAAATTCCCTTACTGAGCATAGTAGCTACTAAAAGTATATCAAAAAACCTTTGAGCACAAATATTATATTTATGCCCTAATTCAATAGCAATTTTTAATACTTCTTCTGTAGGATAAATTTTTCTTATAAAATCTGCTTCTAAATATTTCTTTACTTCTTCTTTAGCTACTTGTGGAGACAAAGGTTTTTCCACTCTTTTTCTGTCTGTTATAACAGCATAAAACTCAACAAGATTTTGGATTGAGATATAAGTCTTTAAAATACCTTTTTCGGCTTTTTCTCTTAGTGCCTTGGCTTTACTATGAAAAGGAGAGGCTTTATTGGCTGCATAGACAAGAATATTGGTATCAAACAGAACTTGGATGTTCATTATAAATATCTTTCCTTCTTATAGTGCCTTTTATTGCACCAAGATCATATTCACCAAAAGTAATCTTTTGATTTCTTTTAAGCCTCCTATATTCCTCAATAGGAAGAAGCACTGCTACTGGACGTCCCCGTTTTTCTAAGATTATAGGCCCTTCAATTTCAACTTGTTTAATCAATTTAGAGATTTGACTCCTCAATTTAGATAAATTAATTGTCTGCATAAATTTACCTCTTTAATTGTTTTGTTAAACATAGCATATAATAAATGACTGTCAAGTTAAGTTTTAAAAGTTAGAACTGCCATGATAGTGGCATTCTGAGCATGGTTTTCCAGTATGATCTCTATAATGGCAACGCAAACAAAGTGTTTTCCAATCATCATGAGTATCTGCTGTAACATTAGTAATATTGCCATTCACTTCTTTTCTTATTAAATACTTATATGAATAAGAACCATGAGGCTCATGACAATCCAGACAGGATAAGACATAATTAGATACAGCAGTTACATCATAAGGAGGCTTTACTATAGGTTGTCCCATACGATAATCTCTACTTCTTATTGCATTTCCATGTTTATCTGTATTCCAATTTATAGGGGTATGAGAAAGACCATAACTGCCCATATCATAAACATGACAGTCTTGACAGAAGCTAACATAATCAGGGGTTTTCTGTGCCTGACCAGTTAAATCATTACAACTGCCTCCATCAGGTTCACAACCACCAGAATAACGATAAGGTGCCTGATATTTAGAAGGAGCATAATCATTCATTGTCTGAGTCCAAAGTTCATTATGAGCAGAAGGTTTAGATATGGCAGAATAATTAGGATCACCTGGATTTTCTTTATTTCTTCTAGCTAAATGGGGATTGTGACAGGCACAACAGGGATTTGAATCTTCTTTAAACCAGGAAGAAAAATTTGTTTTAGCAAAGTCCCAAATATCGTAAAGATTATGGTAAGAATTTTGATTGAAGGCTGCGAATATACTTTCAGGCTCACCTGTACGACTATACCCACCAAAGGTATGACTATAGTCATAATTGGTAAAGTTAGGTGTTTGTAAACTAGTTGCATCAGTGTAACAATGACAATAAAAGCAAAAATTATCAGATTGCTCGTAAGGGCCTGTAGATTTACCACTAAAATTGTCTGCAAAAAGACAGAATGCAGAAGCATCTCCTGAAGAAGGAGTTGGCTCTCCTCCTTCAATGCTTGCATGCTGCTCATGACAATGAGCACAGTTACCTCTAGCATAGCCACTTAATTCAGTCACATCTCTTTTTACACCATAACTGTTATTGCCATGGGCAGAATTAAGATAAGGGCCAGCTATGACTATGTGGCTAGTGTTTAAAACCAAAATAATCATTAAGATTATAAGAGAAAGTTTTTGAATAACTCTATTTAGCCAATCTTTCATAAATCTCTCCTAGTCCTTTGTTGTATGGCAAACATTACACCCATTTGTTCCACTACCTGGCCATCCTTGATAATTCCAACGTAATATATCTGGATAAGGAGAAGCATGTGGACGATGACAGGAAAGACAAGAAACTTGATCCTGTCCTGGTGTTACAGTTGAGCTAGCTGCTGTCATACTTGTTAAAGTGCTTTCAAGTCTAGCTATAGGGGCTAAAGGATTATATGTTGTATAATTTGCATATTCACTACTATCTGGTAAGGCATAATCTGATGGATGCCTTTTCCAATGCTCAGTATTATCTCCATAAAATCCCCAATGACATGCAGCACAAAATCTACTTATAGAATGAGATTTACCTGAATAATCTCCTGAACTAGCAGCACCACAATATTCATTATGGTTATCTGAGCTTACAGTATATTCCCAATCATCATCTTCTATACCTGCAACCCCATAAAAATTATAACTACCTTGCTGGAAAGTATATGGGTGGTAAGAATCAAGGCTTAAAAACCTATATTTAACTTCCTCATCATCACCTACAACTGGGCCACTATCATCTGCATGATGTTTTGGATTATGACAAAAGATACATTTAGTAAGCTCCATATTACCACTACCATGACAACTACTGCAGGTCTTACCACTTACAAAACCAGGGGTTTGAGTAAAATTTGGATCTTTACTTACACCAGGAATAGCAGTTACATTGTGACCACATCCATCACAGCCATTGGTTACCCAATAAAAATTTCCACCTGCTAATGGATTTGTTGGCTCTTGAGTATTATAAACAATAGGAACATCGCTTTTTCCACTTCCTGCACCAATTTCCTTTATGGTTTGACTATCGTTTGAAGAATGACACCCTACACAATCATTTACTAATAAATATTCTCTTGGCCCACCTTTTTCCCAATGAGATGGCCATGGAGTTTGGCTGGCATGCATTGTATGACAATTTGAACAAACACCTGTTACCTTAGCCAGAAGATAGGTAGGAAATAAACAAATAATTGATAAAAATACTATTAAATAACTTTTTTTTTGTTCATACATCACATTTTTTTACTGCCTATCTTTATTTTTGTCAATTTATCTCTTTATATTATATCGGAAAAAATATTCTTTTGTCCGACATTTAAAATTCAAAAAAATAGGGAGCTCATTCCTTTAAAAGGAATTCGCTCCCTAAATAGTCAAATTTTCTTTTACCTTATTGTTGCCTCTGCCGGCAGATTATGTGGATCTATATGGCATTTCAAACAATCAGGAAATTGCTTAAGCAATGCTTCACTATGAGACTGAGGATGACATTCTGTGCATTTAGGAATATATTTATGTACATTATGACATTCTACACAGGCGACATCATGGTGCTTACTTAAACTTGCATCTAAAGTTTCCATAATCTCTCCATGACAAACACCACATATCTCATTAGGTGTCTCTTCTGCATATTTTAATGGTCTAACCGGTGAATGCACTGGATGACATTCCAAACATTGTTCATTTGTAGTTAATGTTGCTAAATGAGGCTCATGACAATCCATACAATTAGGAATATAACCATGTTTTTCATGACATAGAGAACAAGATTGCTCACTATGCAAACTAGGATATTGTTTCATCTCATCACCTATCTTACCATGACAAGTAAGACAATTATTTTCTAACATTGTTGACATGGGTATTTTCTTTGGGGCATGTGGTTCAACATGACACTCCATACATTTGGCTAAAGTCTCTCCATGATACAATCCGTGGCAATTTTCACATTTTGGCATAATTTCAGCCCAGTTTTGTTTCATAGGATTATACATATGAAATTGTTCATGACAATCAGTACAATAAATCTGATGTTTCCCACCTTCTTTGCGAATCAAATTATAAATTGGACTATGACACTGACCGCATTCAACAGGTGTTAATTTTTTAGGCTCTTCTGCATAAAGAGAAGATACTTCTTTTTGTGGCTCAACAGAAGGTGCAACTTTCTCTTTTGGTGTTGGAGGAGCACACGCTGCCAAGATAAAAATTACTATTACTAAAAATACAAACTTACCCTTCATAAATTTCCTCCTTATTTAATCAAATCATGCGCACCTTTATGACACATATTACATTCAGGAAAATTGGCTAACATAGTTTGAGGGTGGGGAGTACCATGGCAAGTTTCACATGCAGGTATTACTGCATGTTTGGCGCGATGGCAATAAACACAGGTTAAATCATGATGTTTTGTTTTATTTTTATCTAACATATCCGCTACATCGTCATGACATGCAGCACAGTAATTATTAGGTATATCAGGCCCATAACCAATTACTAAAGGCTTATGTGGAGGATGACAAATAAGACAATCTTCATTTTTCATTTCTGCTGTATGAGGTGAATGACAACGTAAACAAGGTGGTATCTCTCTATGGCGAGTATGACATTCATTACATCCTAAGTCCGTATGAGAACTTGGATGCTCCTTTAATTCTTTACCTTGAGCAGCATGACAAGTAAGACATGGTCCCACAATTTTGCCTTCAAATTTTATATTTAAAGGTTGATGAGGATTTGTATGACAACTAGCACAATTTTCAAGTTCAAAATGAGGCTCTCCTGAGTGGCACATATCACAAGCAGGGATGATTTCTTCTTTTGCTACCATTGGAGGGTGACCTTCATGACAGTCAAGACAACCTATTTCTGTCTTATGCTTTGCACCATTTTCATCCACTTGCTTTACTATCTGAGGATGGCACTTGATGCAATCTTGATCTGTTAATTCTGCACTTGGTTCTGTAGTTGTTTCAGCATAAGTTATATAGATTGAAAAAATAATACTAATAATTAAAGAAAAACACACATAGAATTTCCGCAAACCACAATTCATTCCTAATCCCCCTTTTATCTTTAGCTTGCTAAATAGCATTTCTGCTTTTTTCTGTCAAGTAAAAAATTTCTTGTTTTTAAAGATAATAAGTGCATGAGTGAAATGACTTCCTTTAATAAGTGGAGTAGAAAAAGAAAAAGAAAATATTTTTAAATTTATTTTTAATTTCTCACTTATCTTTTTTTCATGCATTATTAGATTTGGCATTTTTTCAACATTTCCAAAACAATAAATTAGCAGCAATCCATCAATATTTAACCGTTTTAGGGCTTTAATATAAAGTTCTTCCAAAATAGCCTCAATCTCATCTTCTCTATCCTGAGTTAAAAGATTCTGTTTTATATATTCGGGAATATTTGAAAGGTAAATCATGTCAAAATATTCATTAAATTCTTCCAAAGCAGTTTCAATGGAAAGATTGAATAAATAATAGGGCTTTATTGCTTTTTTGGCTTTTAAAAATGACCTTTCATCAATAAAATGGGGAATAAGATGAGCAAATGTGAGTTCACGCTGATTTGGCGATAAAAAATTATTTTCATCTACATTTTTATCAAACCAATCTTTAGCAACAGATGAAAGATAAGGGCGTAGTTTTAAATAAATACTTTTTTTCTCAAAAGGGGTTACTGAAGGAAAGAGAGAATTTTGATAGTAAGGAGCAAATAAGGTTCTAAATGATTTGAAAGAAAGATATTTAATAGCAGCCTTTTTTAATTCATTAATAAAACAGGCTTTTCTAGCAATATCTACTGCCCAAATTTCTTTTACACCCAGTGACCAAAGATTAAGTATATTATCACCTGAATTAGCAATAATTAAAACCTTTTTCCCTTGCCAAGGAAATTTATGCCAAATAAGGAATGGAAAGTCTGTGGCTAAAATATAAGGTTCTGCTTCCATGTTAAAACCACTTTCACTTTTTAAAGAAAGTTTTTCAGATAAACGGTAAATCTCATCTTGTGAAAAGCTTGCCTTGTCTTTCATTTTTTGAAAAAATAGGAAAACTATGAATCATTTAAACACTTTAAAGGAACTTTTTCAAGAAACAGTTACTCATCATTCAAACCTTCCTTTTTTGGAGATATGGGACGGAGAAAGATATCTTTATTTTAATTATAAGGATATTGAAAAATTTGTGCATAAACTTGGAGCAGGATTAAATAAATTAAGACTCATTTCAGGTGAAAAAATAGCCTTATTAGGAGAAAACTCACCAGGTTGGATCGTCTGTTATCTGTCAATTGTTTGTGGCGGATGGGTAGCTGTACCTTTGGATAAAGAGTTAAAAACAAAAGAAATATTAAAACAGATTAAATTTTCAGAAGCAAAAATACTTTTTATTTCAGAAACAATTTGGCCAAATTTTAAAGGTATAAAGCCTGATGGATTTAAAATTTATAAATTTGATCCTTTTTTAAAAAAGGATATATCTGGATTGATGGATGAAGATGAAAATGAGCAAAAAATATATAAAGAAAGACAAATAGAAAAAAATCAGCTCGCCTCTATTGTCTTTACATCTGGAACTACGGGTGCAGCTAAAGGTGTTATGCTTACACATTATAATTTTGTTAGTGATATCATTGCTTCTTGTAAACGTATTTATTTTTCCCATAAGGATAAAATGCTCCTTGTCCTACCACTTCATCATACATTTGCCCTTACTGCTGGATTCTTTTGTCCTATGTATCGTGGAGCATCTATAATAATAGAAAATAATAAGGCAAGGATAATTAAGGTCTTTCAGGAAAAAAGACCTACAGTTATGATTGGTGTGCCAAGATTATATGAGGTCTTTTATAATAAAATAGAAGCAGAAATAAAGAAAAAAGGAAATTGGGAAAAATGGGAAAAAGCTATTAATTTTGTAAAAAAAGTAAAAAAACTTACTGGTATTAATGTTGGTCGGCTTGTATTTCGAAAATTACATAAACAATTAGGAGGCAAAATAAAACTTTTTGTAAGTGGTGGTGCCCCTTTGCCACCAAATTTGGCTTATAAGTATTTTAATCTTGGCATTCCCCTTTTGCAGGGATGGGGGATGAGTGAACTTGCTCCAGTGGGTAGTATATTACCTTATAGTAAATGGCGTTTTTATTTTACTCATTTTTATGAAAAAAGGATAGCCTCTATTGGACCACCATTAGATGGACTTAAGATGGAACTCATTGATGTGCCAGAAAAGGGGCTTTATATCAATCTGGGAGAAAAGGAAGGGGAATTGATTGTCTCTGGGCCAATGTTAACACCAGGTTATTATAAAGATGAAAAGGCTAATCAAAAGGTCTTTATAGAAGTTAATGGAGAAATTTGGTTTAAAACAGGGGATATAGGAAAAAAAGATGAAGAGGGCAATTTTTATATTACAGGTCGTTCAAAATATGTTATTGTTACTTCAGAAGGGAAAAATGTACATCCTGAAGAGATAGAAGAGGTATTGGATCAAAGTCCACTCATTCAGGAATCACTTGTTTTAGGACATAAGGATCATAAAGGAGAGAAAATTGTAGCTATCATTGCCCCTCACACAGAAAATCTAAAACAATATTTAAAAGAATTAAATCTTGCTTTTAATTGGGAAAATATTTATGAAGTCATTTATAAAGAAATGCAAAAACAATTAAAGAATATTGCAAACTATAAATGGCCTTCTGATTTTGCTATCACTGATTATAATGAAGAAAAAGAAGAATTTGAAACTTTTGAAAAAACAACTACTTTAAAAATCAAAAGAGATTTATATAAATTTTCCCTTTTTGATAGTTATCATACCCTTAAAAAGGGTGGTTGGAGAAAGATATTTTTTAAAAGATTATAATTTTACCCCCATTTAAGAGCAATTGCTTCAAGTTCCTTGATTTTATCTCTTAAAATAGCTGCCCTTTCAAATTCTAAAGCCTCTGCAGCAGCATACATTTCTTTTTTTAAACGAGAAATCTCTTGATCAAGTTCTTCACGACTATGATATTCTATTTCAGGCTCTTTAATCAAACCTACCTCAGTATAATCTGCTTCATAAATAGAAGTGATAATATCATCTATTGCCTTTTTAATAGTAGCTGGAGTAATATTATGTTTTTTATTGTATTCTTCTTGAATCTTTCTTCTCCTTTCTGTCTCAATTATTGCCAAACGCATAGATTGAGTTATTTCATTGGCATAAAAGATTACCTCTCCATGTACATTTCTGGCAGCCCTTCCACAAGTTTGGATTAAAGAACGTTGAGAACGCAAAAAACCTTCTTTATCTGCATCTAAAATAGCTACTAAAGATACTTCAGGCAAATCAAGCCCCTCTCTTAGTAAGTTTATTCCAATTAATACATCAAATTCCCCTTTTCTTAAATCTCTAATAATTTGCACCCTTTCTAATGTATCAATATCTGAATGCATATATTTAACCCTTATACCTAAATTGGCATAATATTCAGTTAAATCTTCAGCCATCCTTTTTGTTAAAGTAGTAACAAGCACACGTTCACCCCTTGCTGCTCGCTTTTTAATCTCACTTAATAAATCATCTACTTGATTATTTGCTGGTCTGACATGAATCTTTGGATCCATCAGACCTGTAGGTCTAATGATCTGTTCTATCACTCGCCCTTTTGCCTTTTTTAACTCATAATCCCCTGGGGTAGCTGAAACATAGATTACCTGATTGATTCTTTCCTCAAACTCTTCAAAATTTAAAGGACGATTATCTAAAGCTGAAGGCAAACGCCAGCCATATTCAACCAAAGTCTCTTTACGAGAACGATCTCCAACATACATTCCTCTGATTTGAGGCACTGTAATGTGGCTCTCATCAATAAAAAGAAGATAATCATCAGGAAAATAGTCAAGCAATGTATATGGAGGTTCTCCAGGAGCACGTCCATCTAAATAGCGGGCATAATTTTCAATGCCATGACAATAACCTAATTCTGCCATCATCTCTAAATCAAAAAGAGTACGCTCACGAATACGTTGTGCTTCTATTAAGCGGTTTTGTTTTAAGAAAAATTCAACTCTTTCTTCCATTTCTTTTTTAATCGCTTCGATTATATCAATAAGACTACCTCCTTCAGCTAAATAATGAGTAGCAGGATGAAGGATAACCTCACTTACCCTTTGCCTTGTTTTCCCTCTTAAAGGGTCAATAAGATAAATAGCTTCAACCATATCATCAAAAAATTCTATTCTTACTGCTTCATCCTCTTCATAAGCAGGAAATATTTCTATACGCTCACCACGCACACGAAAGGTGCCACGTTTAAATTCAATGTCATTACGTTGATATTGCATATCTATCAATTTTCTTATAACTGTATCACGATCCCTTTGCTCTCCTTCTACCAAAATCAGATGATGGGCATGATAAGCCTTAGGAGAACCAAGCCCATAAATGCATGATACACTAGCCACAATAATAACATCTCTTCTGGTTAAAAGTGCATGAGTTGCCCTGTGGCGTAAACGATCAATTGTATCATTGATAGAAGCATCTTTAGCAATATAAGTATCTGTTTCTGGAATGTATGCCTCTGGCTGATAATAATCATAATAGCTTACAAAAAATTCTACTGCATTTTCCGGGAAAAGCCTTTTAAATTCTCCATAAAGTTGTGCAGCCAAAGCCTTATTTGGAGCAATCACTAGAGTAGGTTTTTGTACCTGAGCAATGATATTGGCCATGGTAAAGGTTTTGCCAGAACCAGTTACTCCTAAAAGGACTTGATGCTTTATCCCTTTTTTTATCCCTTCTACTAAGGCAGAAATTGCCTTTGGTTGATCACCCTTTGGTTTGAAATCAGAAACAAGTTTAAACATAGATTTAAAAAATTTTATCGCAAAAAAGGGATTTGGCAAGATTAAAGGGTCAGTATATTTTTTACATTAAAACTTTAAGTTGATATGAAAAATAAAGTTTAATCCCTTTCTCCTCAATATATTGCCTTACTTGAGGAGAAGCTTGATAAGTAACTACGACAAAAATCTTCTCTCCAGGAAATAAATGCTCTATTCGAGAAAGCTTTTTAAGAAAAAGATCTATATCTCTTTTCTTAAGCTGTGTCTTACACTCACCAAGTATCCAAATTGAACTTCCATTCTTTTTCCCTTTACCCAAAAGATTTATTTCCTCATAACGATTTGGAGAAATTTCTATAAAATCTCTTTTTATCTCCTCTATCTCTATACCAAAATCTCTTTTAATTAGCTCTGGAAGACCTAAGTAGGCTCTGTCCTCAAGGATATATCCAACTGTATGAGATAGTCCTCCAAGCTCCTCCCTTGTCTTTTTGTGTTCGCCTATAAGTTTCCTAAGCTCCTCCTCTGTCTTTTTCTGTGCCTCTGCTAATTCATTTAGCCTTACCTCTGTTTTTTTCTGTGCCTCTGCTAGCTCATTTAGCCTTATCTCTGTTTTTTTCTGTGCTTCTGCTAATTCATTTACCCTTGCCTCTGTCTTTTTCTGTGCCTCTGCTAGCTCTTGAACCGCTGTTTCTAGTCTGCC
>Ga0209410_1000177_pt1 | contig 26978 bp, 26 predicted proteins | sample Mar14436cmmetaG_FD_184135 | JGI IMG/M metagenome (GOLD analysis project Ga0209410, IMG submission 184135) | Marine hydrothermal vent microbial communities from Guaymas Basin, Gulf of California to study Microbial Dark Matter (Phase II) - Marker... ... | reverse complement strand
TGGTTTAGTATTTGTTTTTACAGCACTTATGATTGCCCTCTATTTCTTGAACTATTCTTATCAAATAAAGAAGAAATATTAACTTTTGTAAGTTAAGGAGGAAAAGATGGAAAGAGTGATTTATGTTAAAGTAGTAACGCATTAGATTGTGATAAGTTAAAAAATGCTTTAAGTGGCGAGTTATATGTATTTTATCATACAGAAAAATATAAAGAAGCAATAAAAATGATTAGAAATTTTTTGTTCTGTTAATATCTGTAATTTTATCTTGTGCTATAGCTATACATGCTCCGTCAGGAGCATTAATGTTACAAATCCTGATAGTGCATTTGAGAAACAAAATGAAGTAATGGGTTGCCTCTCTTACTAGAACCTGTTATGAAAAAATATGCCTCATTATGAGGTGACAGCAGCTATTATCTTTCATAATGGGAAAATCCTTGTTACTACTAGGCCTGAGCATGAGGTTTATGGTGGTCTTTGGGAGTTTCCTGGAGGGAAAAAAGAGGAGCATGAGACACTTGAAGAATGCCTTTTAAGGGAGATTAAGGAAGAATTAGGGATTGAGATTGATATTAATCGCTTTTTCACTAAAATATTTCACACTTATCCTAATTTTTCAATTACTCTTTATGTATTTTTTTGTTCTTATAAAAGTGGAGAGCTTAAGCCGCTTCCTACTGTAAAATATCGCTGGGTGACAATGGAAGAGCTGGAAAAATTGCCATTTTTAGAGGCAGATAAAAAGGTAATAAAAGAGTTGGGTAAAGTTTTGCATTTAGAAAAAAATATGTTAAAATAGTTTTATGTTTAAGATTGGTGATCTTGCAGTATATCCAGCGCATGGTGTTGGAATTATAGAGTCAATTGAGAAAAAAGAACTTTCTGGTGAGACAAAAGATTTTTATGCAATGCGTATTTTGGAAAATGGAATGCTTATTTTTATCCCTATAGAAAATGCTAAAGCAATTGGTTTAAGACCGGTTGTTTCTCAAGAAGAGGTGCCAAAAATTTATTCAATTCTTAAAGAAAAGCCATTATCAGTTATAGATCCTGAAAAAAATCACAATAAGAGGTATCGGGAACTTGTTGAGAGATTAAAGACAGGTTCTATTTTTGATGTAGCAACACTATTGAGAGATCTTGCTGTTTTAAAAGAAGAAAAAGGTCTTTCATATAGTGAGAAAAAATTGATGGATACAGCTTGCCGTTTATTAGTGACTGAAATTGCTATTGCGAAAAAATGTGATCCAGAAGAAGTGGAAACAGAAATAAAGCAGATTCTCTGTCTGTGAAGGTTTATAAATGCGATGCAGAAAGTGGTGGTAAAAGATTAGATATATTTCTTACACAATTAACAGGTCTTACTCGTTCTCAAGTTCAAAAGGCTATAGAGCAAGGTAAAGTAAAAGTTAATGATAAATTTATCACTAAAGCAAGTTATAAAATAAAAGAAGGAGAAATAATTACTTTTTCTCCCCCTGATATTGAAGTTCCTAAGCTTAAACCAGAGCCTGTGCCACTTGAAATCCTTTATGAGGATGAATATTTGATTGTTATTAATAAACCATCTGGATTGGTGGTTCATCCTGCTCCTGGACATTATCATGGTACATTAGTACATGGTCTCCTTTACCATTGTCCTTCACTTATGGGGGTTGGCAGTGAAAAAAGACCAGGTATTGTTCATAGGTTAGATAAAGAAACATCAGGTGTATTGATAGTGGCAAAAAATAATAATGTTCATCAGCATTTAAGTTGGCAATTTAAAGAAAGAATGATTAAAAAAAAGTATTTAGCTCTAGTATTTGGTGTACCACAAAGAAAAAGAGGAGAAATAAATTTATCTATTGGTCGCCATCCAAAGGATCGGAAAAAGATTTCTATTCATACAAAAAAACCTCGCTTTGCCTTTACTTATTGGGAATTAAAAGAAGTTTTTCCATATTCTGCATTACTTTTATGTGAACCAAAGACAGGTCGCACTCATCAAATCCGTGTTCATCTTTGTGCAATTGGTCACCCTATTTTAGGTGATTCTCTTTATTTCCGTAAATCTAAATTGAATCAAATTAAGTTTGAATCAATTCGCAATATTTTTAGAAAAGTGCCAAGACTTATGCTTCATGCATCAAGCATTGAATTTTTACATCCTGTTATAAATAAAAAAATGAAATTTGAAGCAACTTTACCTCATGATATGCAGGAATTTATAAATTCTTTAAAGAGGTTATCTTATGCTTAAAATTGCTATTACTGGTCTTCCTGCCAGTGGTAAAAGCACTGTAACAAAAATGTTTAAATCACTTGGTGCAGAGATAATTGATGCAGATATTATTTGTCATTCCCTTTTTTCTCCTTCTGAAACAGCATATCATGAAATATTAAATTATTTTGGTAAGAAGTGCCTTAATAAAAATGATACATTAAATAAAGATTTTTTGAGACATAAACTTATTTTTTCTCCAAAGGATAGAAAAATTCTTGAAAATATTTTGCATCCAAAGATTTATGAAAGGATTAAAAAAAGAATTCAAGAACTTGAGAAAAAAGGGAAAATAATAATTGTTGAGATACCTCTTTTGTTTGAAGTTGGTTGGGAAAGAGAATTTGATTTTACAATTGTTGTTGATGCTGATGAAGATATATGTATTAAAAGATTAATAAGTAAGGGAATTTCAGAAGATGAGGCAAAAGGATTATTAAGTCTTCATTTATCTGCTGAGAAAAAAAAGGAAAAAGCAGATTGGGTAATAGAGAACAAAAGTGATTTGATTTATCTTTATGAACAAGTAAAATATGTTTGGCAGAGACTTAATCGTTTAACCTCTTGATTTTGAGGGTTTTTGTGGTATTTAAATCTTTGTGAAAGGGCTTATAAAACAATTTTTACATTATCTTGAGATTGAAAAAAATTTTTCCCTTCATACTTTAAAAGCTTATAAAATAGATTTGGAAGATTTTAAAAATTTTTTAGAAGAAGAAGGTATTAAAGAAATAAAAAATATTACCTCTGAATGTATCAGAAAATATCTTGTGGAGAAGATGTCTAAACTTAGTCGTCGCACTGTTCATAGAAAATTATCTTGTATTCGTTCTTTTTTTAAATTTCTTTTAAAAAAAGGCTACATAAATCATCATCCTGCTTACGCAATTTTTAATCCAAAGATACCAAAAGAATTGCCTCAATTTTTAACAGTGGATGAAATATTTAATATTTTGAAAGTAAAAAATTTAGATAATCCTTTGGCTGTTCGTGATAAGGCTATTCTTGAATTGCTTTATGCTACAGGTGTACGTGTTAGTGAATTAGTAAATATTAATTTAGAACATGTAAATTTGATTGAGGGTACTATTTTAGTTTATGGCAAAGGCAGAAAAGAGCGTTTAGTGTTTATGGGGGATAAGGCAAAACAGGCATTAATAAATTATTTACAACAACGCAAAAAATTAATTAAAAATAATAAAGAAAAAGCTTTATTTCTTAATATCTTTGGAAATAGAATTTCAGCCCGTAGTATAGAAAAAATAGTAAAAAAATATGCAGCAATAGCTGGTATATTTAAAAATGTTTATCCACATGTATTTCGCCATAGTTTTGCTACCCATCTTTTAGATCAAGGTGCAGATTTAAGAGCAGTACAAGAATTGTTAGGACATAAAAGTCTAGCTGCTACCCAAAGATATACTCACATTACTTTAGATAAATTGATGGAGATTTATGATAAAACACATCCTAGGAGTTGAGATGATAAAAAGTACAACCATTTTAAGCATACGTCATCAGGGAATGGCTGTAATGGCTGGTGATGGACAAGTTACTTTTGGTCAAAATTATATTTTAAAACAAAAAGCTCAAAAAGTAAGAAAAATTTATCATAATAAGGTTTTAGCCGGTTTTGCTGGAGCAAGTGCTGATGCAATGACACTTTTTGAAAGATTTGAAAAAAAACTTGAAGAGTTTAATGGACAGTTAAAGAGGGCAGCTGTAGAATTAGCAAAAGATTGGCGAACAGATAAAACACTTCGTCGGCTTGAAGCCCTTCTTCTTGTTACAGATAAAGATAGTATTTTGATTATTTCAGGTAATGGTGATGTAATTGAACCAGATGAACCAGTAGCAGCCATTGGTTCAGGTGGCCCTTATGCCTTAGCAGCAGCTAAAGCCCTTTTAAGACATTCTTCACTCAGTGCTGAGGAAATTGTCAGAGAAGCGATGCTTATTGCTGCTTCTATCTGTCCATATACTAATGAAAGATTGGTACTGGAAATTTTGAAATAAGGAGGCAACATGTCTTTTTTAACCCCCAAAGAAATTGTAGCTGCTTTAGATAAATATATAATTGGTCAAGATAATGCAAAACGTGCTGTAGCTATTGCCTTACGCAATCGCTGGAGAAGAAAACAGGTTCCACCTCCATTACGTGATGAAATTGCTCCCAAAAATATCCTTATGATTGGCCCAACAGGTGTAGGTAAAACAGAGATTGCTAGAAGATTGGCAGCCTTAGCTGGTTCTCCTTTTTTGAAAGTAGAAGCAACAAAATTCACTGAAGTTGGTTATGTTGGTCGTGATGTGGAATCTATGATCCGTGATTTAGTAGAGATTGCAGTTAATATGGTTAGACAAGAAGAGACTAAAAAAGTTAAAGAAAAAGCAAAGGAAATGGCAGAAGAACGTCTTCTAGATTTGCTTTTACCAAGACCAAGAAAAGAATCTAGAGAAGAGGCATATTTAGAGGTAGTTAGAAGAGAATCTTCTTTTGATACTGCAAGAGAGAAAATGAGAGCTATGCTTCATGAAGGGAAATTGAATGATAGGTATGTAGAAATTGAAACAATTGAAAGGGCATTTCCAGTAGTAGAAATCTTTTCAGTAGCTGGTTTAGAAGAATTGGATATGAGTTTTAGAGAAATGCTTGAATCCATGATGCCAAAAAAAACAAAGAGAAAAAAAGTAAAGGTGCCAGAAGCCCTTGAAATTCTTACTCAAAGGGAATGTCAAAAATTAATAGATATGGATAAAGTTATTTCTTTAGCTAAACAGCGTGTAGAAGAATCAGGTATTATATTTATTGATGAAATTGATAAGGTAGCAAGCCGTTCAACCACCTCTGGTCCTGATGTTTCAAGAGAGGGTGTTCAACGCGATCTTTTACCTATTGTAGAAGGTACAACAGTAAATACAAAATATGGTATGGTAAGGACAGATCACATTCTATTTATTGCTGCTGGTGCTTTCCATATCTCTAAACCTTCAGACCTTATACCAGAACTTCAAGGTCGTTTTCCCATTCGAGTGGAGCTTAGTCCATTAGGTAAAGAGGAATTTGCCAGAATACTTACTGAACCTGAAAATGCTTTGATAAAACAATATCAATCCCTTTTAGCTACAGAAGGTGTTGAATTAAGTTTTACTGATGAGGCAATAAAAGAGATTGCAGAAATTGCTGTAAAAGTTAATGAACGTACGGAAAATATAGGTGCACGTCGTCTTTACACAGTTATGGAAAGACTCCTTGAGGATATTTCTTTTAAAGCACCAGAGATGAAAGGGCAGAAAATAATTATTGGTCCTGAATATGTAAGGGAAAAGCTTCAGGATATTGTCAAAGATGAGGATCTAAGCAGATATATCTTATGAAAGATATGGAAAATCTTATTAAAAGAGCTGAGGTTTTGATTGAGTCACTTCCTTATTTACGAGATTTTTATCAAAAGGATTTTGTTATTAAATATGGTGGTCATGCTATGGTAGATGAAGGATTAAAATGGAATTTTGCTTTAGATATTGTACTTATGAAATATGTAGGATTAAATCCTATTATTGTCCATGGAGGTGGTCCTCAGATTGGTGAGGTATTAAAAAAAATGGGTATTTCTTCTCGTTTTGTTGGTGGCTTAAGAATTACTGATGAAGCAACAATGGATGTGGTAGAAATGGTCCTTGTGGGTAAAGTAAATAAAGAAATTGTCAATCTTATCAATCAGGCAGGAGGTAAGGCGATTGGTTTAAGTGGTAAAGACGCTTGTCTTATAGAAGCTCGAAAAATTGTTCTTAAACAAGAAGAGTTACCTGATAGACCACCTGAAATTATTGATTTAGGTCATGTAGGGGAAGTAGCTAAAATAAATAAAGAAATTTTAGAGTTATTTGAACAAAAATTTATCCCTGTAATTGCTCCAGTAGGTGTAGGGCCAAAGGGTGAGACATTTAATATTAATGCCGATTTGGTAGCAGGTAAGATTGCATCAGCTTTAAAAGCAAAAAAACTTATTTTTTTAACTGATGTACCTGGTATTTTAGATAAAAAAGGAAATTTAATCTCTTCTATGAATATAGAAGATGCAGAAAGATTAATAAAACTTGAAGTTGTTAGTGGCGGGATGATACCAAAAATAAAAGCCTCTATTGAGGCTGTAAAAGCAGGGGTAGAAAAAGCACATATTATTAATGGTAAAATTCCACATGCTATTTTGCTTGAGTTATTTACATCTAAAGGGATTGGTACAGAAATTGTTTCTTAGGAGTAAGATATGGATTGGACAGAAAAGGATGCAAACTACATAATGTCAACTTATTCAAGATATCCTGTTATTGTTACTAAAGGTGAAGGATACAGAGTTTGGGATATAAATGGAAAGGAGTATTATGATTTTTTATCTGGTATTTCTGTTTGTAATCTTGGTCATTGCCATCCTGAGGTGATAAGAGCGGTAGAATCACAGATTTATCGCCTTTTTCATATATCAAACCTTTATTACACTTTACCCCAAATTGAATTGGCTGAATTATTAGTAAAAAATTCTTTTGCTGATAAGGTATTTTTCTGTAACAGTGGAGCTGAAGCTAATGAAGCTGCTATTAAATTAGCTAGAAAATGGGGGAAACAATTTTCCCCTCCAAAATATAAAATTATTACTCTTGAAGGCTCATTTCATGGACGTACTTTTGCTACAATGACAGCAACAGGTCAAAAAAAGATAAAGTTAGGTTTTGAACCTTTAGTACCTGGTTTTGTTCATGTACCTTTTAATGATATTAAAGCAATAGAAAATGTTATTGATTTAGAAACATGTGCTATTATGGTAGAGCCTATTCAAGGAGAAGGTGGGGTAAGAATCCCATCACCTCATTATCTTGAAAAACTGAGAAAAATTTGTGATGATGCTCAATTGTTATTGATTTTTGATGAAGTACAAACAGGAATGGGACGTACTGGTTATCTCTTTGCTTATGAATATGAGGGAGTTAAGCCAGATATTCTTACTTTAGCTAAATCTTTAGCAAATGGTTTACCTATTGGAGCTATGCTGGCTAAAGAAGAAATAGCAAAATTTTTTACTGCAGGTAGTCATGCTAGCACATTTGGCGGTAATCCAATTGCTTGTAGTGCAGCTAAAGTAGTGATGGAGATATTAACGCAGACTGATCTTTTAGAATATACAAGACAAATATCTAATTTTTTTAAAGAAAAACTGGATGAACTTAAAGAAAAATATCAAATTGTTAAAGAAATAAGATTGAGAGGATTGATGATAGGCATAGAATTAAACATATCAGCAACGCAGATTGTAAAAGCATGTTTAGAAAAAGGTTTTCTTATTAATGCAGTTCAAGAAAATGTTTTACGTCTTTTACCACCACTGCTTATTGATCGAGAAGCAGTAGAGGCTTTTATTGAAACTTTTAAAAATATTTTGGAGAAGGAAGATGAAAAGGGATTTATTAACAATTCTTGATCTTTCTTCAGATGAAATTGTTAAACTAATTGAAAGGGCTATAGTTTTAAAAGAAAGGTGGAAAAAAGGAGAAAAAAATACATTTTTAAATAGAAAAATACTTGCTCTTATTTTTGAAAAACCATCCACTCGCACTCGTGTTTCCTTTGAAGTAGCTATGTATCAAATGGGAGGACAAGTAATATTTTTGACAAAAGATGTTACTCAGATGTCTAGAGAAGAGCCCACAAAGGATACTGCTCGTGTACTTTCCCGTTATGTGGATGCAATTGCTATGCGAACTTATAGTCAAAAATTAATTGAGGAAATGGCAAAATGGGCATCAATCCCAGTTATTAATGCCCTTTCTGATAAATACCATCCATGCCAAGTACTTTCTGACCTTATGACTGTAAAAGAATATAAAGGAACGATTGAAAATTTAAAAATTGCTTGGGTAGGTGATGGGAATAATGTTGCCCATTCTTGGATTAATGCTGCTATTAGACTTGATTTTACTCTCTATCTTGCTTGTCCAAAGGGTCATGAGCCAGATGCTGATGTTTTAGCCAAAGCAAATAAAAAAAATGTTGTCCTTACACATGATCCTATTAGTGCTGTGAAGGATGCTGATGTTATCAATACAGATGTTTGGGTAAGCATGGGTGAAAAAGAAAAGAAAAAAAGTGATTTTTTCCCTTATCAACTAAATATTAATTTATTAAAACATGCCAAACCAGATGCAATTGTTATGCACTGTTTACCTGCTCATCGGGAAGAAGAGATTACTGAAGAGGTATTAGAAGGACCACAGTCAGTGGTTTTTGATCAAGCAGAAAATAAACTTCATCTACATAAAGCAGTTCTTGAATGGTTATTAACTTAAAAATATAATTCTTTAATGGGGCAAAACAAACAGCTTGGATCTTGTGTGTTTTCGCCTTTTAGGGGTAATTTTTTAAAAATCGCTTTATTATAGCACATTACGGGTTTCTTGTATGGCAAACAAGGATTTAGGAAAATAATCTTTCTTGACGAAGATAGATAAATGGTATATTTCTTTAAAAAGCGAGAGTGGCGGAATTGGCAGACGCGCCAGACTTAGGATCTGGTGGGTAACACCGTGCGGGTTCGAGTCCCGCCTCTCGCACCAAATAATAAGGAGAAATTATGGAAGTTCGAGTAGAGGAGATTAGTCCAGCAAAACGAAGATTGGAAATAATTGTACCTAAAGAAAGGGTAGAAAGTAAAATTAATGCACTTTATGAAAATTTAAGAAAAAAAGCAAAGATAAAGGGATTTCGACCAGGTAAAGCACCAATGGCACTAATTAAATCCCTTTATCGAAATGAAGTGCTTAACCAGGCTTTAACTGATCTTATTGAACAAACTTATCCTGAAGCATTAAAAGAAGTTAAAATTATTCCTTTAAAAGAAACAAGTATTGAGCCTGATAATATTACTGAAGGTGAGGCATTTAAGTATGCTGTAACTATTGAAGTAATTCCAGAATTTGACATTCCTAAATATAAAGGAGTAACAGTAGAAGTATCACCTATTGTTGTCAATGATGAAGAAATAGAGACAGAATTAAAAAGACTTCAAGAAATGCATGCTGAGCTTAAAAGTATTGAAGAGAAACGTCCTTTAAAAGAAGGAGATTATGTAATTCTCGATTTTCAAGGTTATCTTGATGGACAACCTCTAAAAGACTTTAAAGCCACAGATTATATGGCAGAACTTGGGCAAAATCAGCTTCATAAAGATATTGAAAAAGAAATTTTAGGGTCTAAAGTGGGTGAGAAAAAAATAGTGAAACTTCGTTATCCTGAAGATATTAAAGATAAAAAGCTTGCTGGAAAGGAAATAGAACTTCATCTATTTATTAAAGATGCAAAAGAGAAAATTTTACCAGCTTTGGATGATGAATTTGCCAAAAGTCTTGGTGAATATAATAGTTTAGAAGAGTTGAAAGAAAATTTGAAAAAACAGATGTTGGAAAAAAAGGAAAAAATGAGGGATGAATATATTAAAAATTATATCCTCAATTACCTTACAGAAAAAGCAGAGATAGAGCTACCTGAGACATTAGTAGAGGAAGAATTAGAAAATATGATTGATAGAGCAACATATTTTATTTCCCCTGAAGCAAGAAAATCTATGGATAGGGAAAAATTAAAAAACGATTTGCGTTCGTCAGCCGAAAGAAAGGTAAAGGCTCAACTTATTTTAAGTAAAATTGCTAAACAAGAAAATATTACAGCAGAAGAAAAAGAAGTTGAAGAAGAAATAAAATTAATGGCAGAAAGATTAAGGGTGCCGGTTGAAAAGATGCAAACACCTTATGTAATCAATCGTATAAAAACTCGTATTATTGGTGAAAAGACATTAGTATTTTTAAAAGATAATGCAAATATAAAAGAAAAAAATAAAGAAGAGAATTGAAATGCATCTTATACCAATTGTAATAGAACAGACAGGCCGAGGAGAAAGAGCTTATGATATCTATTCACGTTTACTAAAAGATAGGATTATCCTTTTAGGTAGCCCTATAGATGATACTATAGCTAATCTTATTATTGCCCAATTGCTTTTCCTTGAATCCCAGGATCCTGATAAAGAAATTCATTTTTATATTAATTCTCCTGGTGGCTTAATAACAGCAGGTTTAGCTATCTATGATACAATGCGATATATAAAAGCACCTGTTTGTACCTATTGTGTAGGTCAGGCTGCTAGTATGGCTGCAGTTCTATTAGCTGCTGGTGATAAAGGCAGAAGATATGCCCTCCCACATGCCCGTATCCTTATTCATCAACCTTTAGGAGGATTTCAAGGGCAAGCAACAGAAGTAGAGATTCAAGCAAGAGAAATTTTACGTTTGAAACATGTTATAAATGAAATTTTAGCTCATCATACTGGACAGCCTTTAGAAAAAATAGAAGAGGATACAGAAAGAGATTTTTATATGACAAGTGAAGATGCACTTAAATATGGTATTATTGATAAAGTAATTACTAATAGAGGCAAGGGAGGGATAAATGTCTAAAACAATAAAAAATAAGGATAAAAAACTTTATTGTTCATTTTGTGGGAAAAGTCAGGATGAGGTAAGAAAGTTAATTGCAGGCCCTTCAGTTTATATTTGTGATGAGTGTATTGAATTATGTAATGAAATCCTTGCGGAAGAATATGAAAAGGAAGATATTGAATTAGGTATTACTTTACCTAAACCGACTGAAATTAAAGCTTTTTTAGATCAATATGTTATTGGTCAAGAACAGGCAAAGAAAATACTTTCTGTTGCAGTTTATAATCATTATAAACGCATTCATACTAGAAGAGAAATTGATGGTGTGGAATTACAAAAAAGTAATATTTTATTAATAGGGCCTACTGGTTGTGGCAAAACTCTATTAGCTCAAACTCTTGCAAAAATGTTAAATGTGCCATTTACTATCGCAGATGCTACTACTCTTACAGAGGCAGGTTATGTAGGTGAAGATGTAGAAAATATAATTCTTTATCTTGTTCAGGCAGCAGATTATGATATTGAAAGAGCATCTCAAGGAATTGTCTATATTGATGAAATAGATAAAATCTCTCGCAAAACTGATAGTCCTTCAATTACAAGGGATGTTTCAGGTGAAGGAGTACAACAAGCACTTCTTAAAATTGTTGAAGGTACTATTGCTAATATTCCGCCTAAAGGAGGCAGAAAACATCCTCAACAGGAATTTCTTAAAGTAGATACTACTAATATTCTTTTTATCTGTGGTGGTGCTTTTGTAGGTTTAGAAGATATTATTTGTAATCGTATTGGCAGTAAAGGGTTGGGTTTTGGAGCAGATATAAGGAGTAAAAAAGAAGGGAATATAGGTGAGATTTTAAGACATGTTCAGCCAGAAGATTTGATAAAATACGGAATGATACCAGAATTTGTTGGCCGTTTTCCAGTAGTAGCTGCTCTTGATAATCTTACAGAAGATGATTTGATAAAAATTTTAGTTGAACCAAAAAATGCTATTGTAAAACAATATCAAAAATTATTTAAAATGGAAGGTGTGGATCTCAAGTTTACTGAAGGTGCATTAAGGTCCATTGCAAGGGAGGCTATTCGTCGAAATACTGGCGCAAGAGGATTAAAGAGTATTCTTGAGGATGTTCTTTTAGATATTATGTTTATACTTCCAGACCTTACAGGGGCTAAGGAATGTGTAATTAATGAAGATGTGATTTTAAAGCATGAGCAGCCCCTTATTGTTTATGAAGGTAGGGCAAAGACTGCTTGATAAAAAATTACAAAAAAGAACTTCAAAAATTTAGTCCTTCCTTTTTTGGTAAAAAATGCTTATACTTAAATTGAGTTCATTGTGAAGGAGGTTATTTATGTTCATTTTTGGACGAGGTAAAGAAGAAAAAGAACAGAAAAAGACCTTTGTTTTACCTTTATTACCATTAAGAGATGTTGTTGTTTTCCCACATATGGTAATTCCTCTTTTTGTTGGTAGGAAAAAGTCTATTTCTGCCTTAGAACACGCTATGACTCTGGGTCGAAAGCTTTTTCTTGCGACTCAGAAGAAGGCTCAAATTGATGAGCCTCAAGAAAAGGATATTTATGTAGTGGGTACTATTGGGCAAATTTTACAACTTCTTAAACTTCCTGATGGCACGGTTAAGGTATTAATTGAAGGCATAAAAAGAGGGAAAATTAATAAATATCTTCCTAATCCTGACTTTTTCCTTGTAGAAATAGAGGAAGTAGAAGAGACCCTTGTTCGGAATACAGAGACTGAATCTTTTATAAGGTTACTTATTTCTGCTTTTGAAGAATATGCTAAATTAAATCCAAAAATTAGTTCTGAAACAGTAAATCAAGTTAGTGCTATTGAAGAACCTGATAGATTAAGTGATACTGTTGCTGCCCATTTAGGTGTAAAAGTTGAACAGAAACAGAAAGTGCTTGAAACATTTGATGTAAATAAACGTCTTGAATTAGTTTTTGGTCTTACACGAGGTGAAATTGAGATTATAAAGACAGAGCAAAGGATTAAGGCTAGAGTAAAGAAACAGATGGAAAAGACACAACGTGAATATTATCTTACTGAACAGATGAAAGCCATTCAAAAAGAAATAGGAGAAGAGGGAGACTTTAGAGATGAAATAAAAGAATTAGAAAAGAAGATAAAGACTACTCCTATGTCTAAAGAGGCAAGACAAAAAGCACTGCATGAATTGAAAAAGTTAAAATTGATGGCTCCTATGTCAGCTGAGGCAACAGTTGTAAGAAATTATATAGATTGGTTAGTATCATTACCTTGGAATCGCCGGGCGAAGGTAAGATTAGATATAGATGAGGCTAAAAAAATTTTAGATGAAGACCATTATGGATTAGAAGAGCCAAAAGAGAGAATTTTAGAATATTTAGCTGTTCAACATCTGGCTAAAAAAGTAAAAGGGCCAATTCTTTGTCTTGTAGGCCCACCAGGTGTAGGTAAGACTTCTTTAGCAAAGTCAGTAGCCAGAGCAACAGGAAGAGAATTTGTGCGTCTTTCTTTAGGTGGAGTAAGAGATGAGGCAGAGATAAGAGGACATAGACGTACTTATATTGGAGCATTACCTGGAAAGATTATTCAATCATTACGTAAAGTAAAAACAAATAATCCTGTTTTCTGTTTAGATGAAATTGATAAATTGGGTACTGATTTTAGAGGTGATCCAGCAGCTGCTTTATTAGAAGTTCTTGATCCAGAGCAGAATCATGCCTTTAATGATCACTATTTAGATGTTGATTATGATCTTTCAGAGATACTTTTTATTACAACAGCAAATACACTTCATACAATACCTTGGCCATTACAAGATAGAATGGAGATTATAAGGATTCCAGGCTACACAGAGATTGAAAAATATCATATTGCTACAAAGTTTCTTATTCCAAAACAAATAAAAGCATGTGGATTAAAACCTGAACAAATTACTTTTTCTGACAGTGCTATTTATGAAATTATTCGTTCCTATACAAAAGAAGCAGGAGTAAGAAATTTAGAAAGATGTATTGCTACTATCTGTCGTAAGGCGGCAAAGGAGATTGTAAAGAAAGGTGTAGATACTAAGATTTGTGTTACTAAAAAGAATTTGGCAAAATTTTTGGGTGTGCCAAAATTCCGATTTAGCCAAGCTGAAGAAAGAGATGAGATTGGTGTGGCGACAGGTTTGGCATGGACAGAGTTTGGTGGTGAGTTGCTTCAAACAGAAGTAGCTATTATGCCTGGTGAAGGGAAATTGATTATTACTGGAAAATTAGGTGAGGTAATGCAGGAATCAGCTAGAGCAGCTTTAAGTTATGTCCGCGCTAGGGCAGATCAATTAGGTCTTAATCCAGAGTTTTATAAAAAATATGATATTCACATTCATGTGCCTGAAGGGGCAGTACCTAAAGATGGGCCTTCAGCAGGTATTACTATGGCTACAGCCCTTGTATCTGCTTTAGCGAAGATTCCAGTAAAACATGATGTAGCTATGACAGGAGAGATTACTTTAAGGGGTAGGGTGTTGCCAGTAGGTGGTCTTAAGGAAAAACTTCTAGCTGCCCATCGTGGTGAGGTAAAAAAAGTTATTATTCCTAAAGATAATGAAAAAGACTTAAAAGAAATTCCTAATAAGATTTTGAAGACAATTCAGATAGTATTAGTAAATCATATGGATGAGGTTTTAAAAGAAGCACTTGCTTCTCCTATTAGTATTAAAGAGACTCCTCCACCTCCGGCTGTTTCTAAAGAATATTCAGAGCAAAGACCACCGGCAGTGATGATGTAGTCTTGACATTCCTTATTACCTGATTAAAATCAGCTTTTTTAAAGAGTAAAATTATGTATTTGAATAGAGAAGAAGCCATAGTTTTTGTTATTGATATTCAAGAAAAACTCTTTAATGTTATTTATCAAAAAGAAGAACTTTTAAAAAATTGTTTAAAACTTCTTAAAGGATGCCAAATATTAAATCTTCCTATTTTAGCTACAGAACAATATCCAAAGGGGCTTGGGAAAACTTTACCAGAAATTAAAAATTTCTTAAAAGAAGAAAATATCTTTGAAAAACTCTCTTTTTCTGCCTATATCCCAGCAGTTATTGAAAAATTGGAAAAGATAAACAGGAGAAGCATTATTCTAATTGGAATAGAAGCACATGTTTGTATATGGCAAACTTGTCGAGATTTATTAAAAAATAATTTCAAAGTATTTATACCTCAAGAGTGTGTATCTTCTAGGTCTAAAATACACTTATATAATGCTTTAGAATTGATGGACAAAATAGGGGCATACATTGTTAATGTGGAGACTATTCTATTTGATTTACTTAAAACAGCAGAAGTGCCTGAATTTAAAGCTATTTCTCAAATCATAAAATGAGGATTCAAACAGTAAGAGGTTTTCGGGATATTTTACCTGAAGAAGCCAGAAAATGGCAGGCAGTAGAAGAAATTGCTCGTAAAGTATTATTAACTTATGGCTTTAAAGAAGTAAGAAGTCCGATTTTAGAAAAAACAGAACTTTTTATAAGAAGTATTGGTGAAACAACCGATATAGTAGAAAAAGAGATGTATTCTTTTGTTGATAAAGGTGGAGATAGTTTAACCTTAAGGCCTGAAGCTACTGCTTCAATAGTAAGGATGTATATTCAACACAGTCTTTACCATCGTCCAGCTTGGAGTAAGCTTTTTACTATTGGGCCTATGTTTCGAAGGGAAAGGCCACAAAAAGGAAGATATAGGCAATTTTGGCAAATAAATGCTGAAATGTTTGGTTTTTCCCATCCTATAGCTGATGCAGAAATTATCCTTGCCCTTAATACAATTTTAGAAAAACTAAAAATTTCTTCTTATGAATTACATTTGAATTCATTAGGTTGTAAAACATGTCGCCAGACATTTAAAGAAGCTTTAAAAGATTATTTAGAAAAGATTCAAGATATGCTTTGCCCTGATTGTCAAAGACGCCAAAAATTAAATCCATTAAGGGTATTTGACTGTAAAGTTGAAGGTTGTCAAAAAGTTTTAGAAAAAGCTCCACTTATTACTGATTATCTTTGTAATGAGTGTAAAAAACACTTTGAGGAATTGCAGTTTTATCTTTCTCTATTGGACATAAAATTCATCCTTAATCCCAGACTAGTAAGAGGGTTAGATTATTACACTAGGACTGCATTTGAAGTTATTCTTCCTCAAATTGGGGCACAGAGTGCTGTTGCTGGTGGTGGTCGATATGATAATTTAGTAGAAGAATTGGGGGGTAAATCCACTCCAGCAATAGGGTTTGCTATTGGTCTTGATCGTCTTTTACCTTATATATCAAATTTTAATCAAAAAGAACGTCCTATATTTATTGCTTTATTGGGTAAAGAAAGTATTAAACTTGGTTTACTTTGGGCAAAATATTTGCGTAAAAAAAACATCTTTACAGAAATAGATTATCGATTAGGTAGTCTTAAATCACAATTAAATAGAGCAAACCATTTAGAGGCTGCTTGGTCTCTTATTATTGGTGAGGATGAAATAAAAAAAGGTGAGGCTATCCTTCGCAATATGGATACAAAAGAACAAATAAATATTCCTGTTTATCCTGAAAAGGGATTAAATAAATTGTTGGAAAAAATAGGGAGGTAAAATTGAAGACCTTAGATTTTTTAGAAGGATGGAAAAGAACTCATTATTGTAATGAGCTTACAATAAAAAATATTAATGAAGAAGTAACTTTAATGGGTTGGGTACAACGCAGAAGGGATCATGGTGGTGTTATCTTTGTTGATTTAAGAGATAGGACTGGAATTATTCAAGTAGTGTTTAATCCTGATTTTAATTCTGAAGCCCACACTAAGGCTCACAGATTACGTTCAGAATGGGTGATTGCTGTTAAAGGGAAGGTGGTAAGAAGACCAGAAGGTATGGAGAATCCAAAACTTAAGACTGGAGAGATAGAAGTAATGGTTTCCAGTCTAAAAATTTTAAATACCTCCCCACCTCCACCATTTTTAATTGAAGATGATATTGAAATAGGTGAGCCTACAAGACTTAGTTATCGTTATTTAGATTTACGTCGTCCACGACTTATGCATAATTTTATTAAGCGTCATGAAGCTGCACAATGTGTAAGGAGATTTTTAAGTGAAAATGGCTTTTTAGAAATTGAAACCCCATTTTTAACCAAGAGTACACCAGAAGGGGCAAGAGATTTCTTAGTACCAAGTCGTTTACATCCAGGAAGATTTTATGCCTTACCTCAATCGCCACAGCTTTTTAAACAACTTTTAATGATAAGTGGATTTGACCGTTATTTTCAAATTGTAAAATGTTTCAGAGATGAAGATTTAAGGGCTGATAGACAGCCTGAGTTTACTCAAATAGACCTTGAGATGTCCTTTGTTAATGAAGATGATATTATGGATATTTCAGAAAGACTTTTAGTCTACCTTTGTAAAGAAGTATTTAATTACAATGTTTCTCTGCCCTTTCCACGTCTTACCTATGATGAAGCTATTGCTAAATACGGTACTGATAGGCCGGATTTAAGATTTGAGCTTGAATTAAAAGATGTAACTGAAATAGTAGCTGAATCAGAATTTAAAGTTTTTTCTTCGGTCGTGCATAAAGGAGGCATTGTTAAAGCTATAAATGTTAAAAAAGGGGCAAAACTTTCTAGGAAAGAAATTGATGATTTAACCAAATTTGTCAATCAATTTGGGGCAAAGGGATTGGCTTGGATAAAGATAAAAGGAGAATGGCAATCACCCATTGTCAAATTCTTTTCAGAAGGAGAAAAAACTGCATTAGCACAGAGTCTTGAGATAGAAGATGGAGATTTAATCTTATTTTTGGCTGATGAACCTTTAATTGTTAATGAGGCTTTAGCCAATCTTAGAATAGAATTGGGCAAAAAGATGGGGCTAATTCCTGAAGATACTCTTTGTTTTTGCTGGGTGACAGAATTTCCTATGTTTGAATATGATACAACAGAAGGAAGATGGCAAACAGTACATCATCCTTTTACTATGCCAAAAGAAGAGGATCTCACTTATCTTCCTGAACATCCAGAAAAAGTAAAAGCAAGATCTTATGATATTGTTTTAAATGGAGTGGAAATTGGTGGGGGAAGTATTCGTATTCATCGTCGTGACATTCAAGAGTTAATCTTTAAAGTGATAGAGCTGCCTCAAGATGAAGCGCAAGAAAAATTTGGATTTCTTTTAGAAGCATTGACCTATGGTGCACCTCCTCATGGGGGTATTGCTTTTGGGTTTGATCGGTTATTAATGTTGTTGTGTAAATGTGAAAGTATTAGAGAAGTGATTGCCTTTCCAAAGACACAAAAAGCTACTTGCCTTTTAACCGATGCCCCTTCTCAAGTCACTCAAGAACAATTGCATGAGTTATCACTTAAATTGGATATAATTAAACTTAAAAGGGCAGTGTCTTAATTTCATTTTACATTGCCATTCTTTTTTAAGAGATTCAATAATTTTTATGACTTCCTTTTCATTTCCAGGTGGACCATTAATTCAATTGTTGCCTTCATTCTATCTATTGTGCGAAATTGGACAAGTCCATCATATTCACCTAAAATCCATTGAAATATAGCAATCTTATCTCGAGGTAAATCAACATACAAGAAATTGCTTTTAAGAAATTTCTTTTTCACAGAAGCGATTTTTTAATTGTTCTGTAAATTGTAATTCTACTTCAATTAATTTTTTTAAATGTTCAGGAATAAGTACTCGATTTATAGGCTGATTGTCTTTTAAAAGTTTTTCTTTAGTATTTTCTGCCCAAATAATAATTTCTTTTAAACGATTAAGTCGTTTATCAATCAATTTTTTAACCTGTCTTTGGGAGGGAAGTCTATCTAAAAAATAAAGTACTAAATCAAGATTAAAAAAAGGCCTTTCTAAATAAAGAAAATTCCTAATAAGAAGTTTATTAAGAAACATTTCTCCTTTTGGTGTTAAAGAATATACACGTTTTTCTGGTCTTTGACCTGCTCTTCCTTTTTTATATTGAAGATAGCCTTTTTTAGCTAACTTTTCTAAAGTGTAATAGATAGAAGTTAAGGTGACATTAGTTAAGGGTTTGATTTCCTCTTCAATAATCTTTTTTAGCTCATAACCATGTTTTTCCCCTTCTTTTAAAAGACCTAATAAAATTACTTCTAACTTCACTTTTCTTCAATTTTTGCAGTTAGTGTTTCAACTAATAACCTAGCAGTTTTTGCCATATCTGACAAGGAGATATGTTCTTGACGGGTATGAACATTTTTCATCCCTGTTCCAATGATAACAGAGGTAATACCTGCTTGATTAAAAATATTAGCATCACTTCCGCCTCCACTTATTTTTAATTCCATTTCCATATCTAATTTTTTTCCAGTTTTTTTAAGTAATCTAATTAAAGGATGATTTTCTAATACATACATAAGAGGATAATCAATCTTTATATCTATATTTAATTTAGGAAAACCTGCTTTTGGGGAAGTTTCAGCAATGATTTTTTCAAAGACTGAGATGATTTTTTTTGTTACTGTTTCTAATTTTTCCTCTTTATGACTTCTTACTTCACCTTCTAATACTACTTTTGGAGGCACGATATTAGTAGCTATTCCTCCTTGAATAAGACCAATATTACATGTAGTTTCTTCATCAATTCTGCCCCATTCTATTTGAGCAATTGCTTTACTAGCAAGTGAAATAGCATTAATACCTTCTTCAGGATCTACACCAGCATGAGCTTCTTTTCCAAAAACTTCAATCTTAAAACGGTTAGCAGTAGGAGCACGATGAATAATCTCTAAAGGATTTCCTCCATCTAATACTAATCCCCATTTTGCTTTGATTAAAGAATAATCTAGATTTTTGGCTCCAAGTAACCCTATTTCTTCACAGATGGTAAATACAGGTTGTAAAGGATAATGTGAAATTTTATTTTCCCTTAATATTTCTAATACTTCTAAAATAATAGCTATGCCTGATTTATCATCTGCACCAAGGATTGTTTTCCCATTACTTTTTAAAATGTCATTTTCTTCTATTACTTCAATTTCTTCATCAGGCTTTTGGACTGTATCCATATGGGCATTAAGCATAATAATAGGGCCTTCTAAGTCTCCTTCTTTCCATCCAATAAGATTTCCAGTTGTTCCTCCTAAAATTTCACCTGCTTTGTCTTCTTGGCAGATAATATCTAAGGCAGCCAAACGCTCTTTTATATAACTAGCTACCAATCCTTCCTTATAAGAAGGACTACTTAATTTTATTAAATTTAAAAATGTTTGTTTTAGTCTTTCTAGATTAACCATCGATTAAATAGAAATAATTTCTAAATCCTTTGCTGTCTTAATATTTTGGTTCTCTAAATCAGCAATAGCAATAATACGCTCATATTCTTCATAGGTATTTGAAGTAGCAAGAGTAAGACAGCGGTCTTCAAACATAAATGGGATAAGTTTTGTTTGATGTGCTCTAATAATTATTTTACATTTAAATTGCCTTAATGCCCTTTCAAAATAAGTTAAACCATAAATTGGTCTTCCCCATCTTTCACCTAAATAGCTACCCACTCTATCTACAAATTCTCCCCATAGCATCCGATACCAATGCATCTTTCCAGGTTCTATTTCTTCAATGTCCTCTTCTTCTAAATCTGGTGGTAGGGCATGCACAGCCATTATTCCATTAGATGTTACTGCTACCCAAGGAAGTAAAGAAAAAATTTCTTTAAAAATAATCATTTCTTCTTTAGACAAACTATACCAAAAATCTGCTCCTGAAAATGGAACAAAAGGATAACCCTCATGATTACCTAAAAGTAAAAAGATTTGATTTGGTGCTTCAAGCTTTTTCTTAAGTAAAAGTTCTATATTTTCCCTAGAATATTTACCTCGATCCACATAATCACCTAAAAAAACTAAAGTATATCCAGGTTTTAAATAAAGATTTAAAACAGTTTCTGTGGCTTCTAAATCACCATGAGTATCTCCAACAAATACTACTTTACCTTGTGCAGGCAATTGAATAAGTCTACTTTCTTTTTTAAGAACTTCTTTAATGGCTTCAAAGTTTTGCATGGCGTTTATTTAACAGTTTTTTAAAATTAACGCAATAGCTTTAAATTCATTTAGCCATATGTTAGAATCAATTATGTTTATTGAAATCCTTTTATTAATAATTATTTTTCTTTTAGCAATTTTAATCTTTTTATTTTTCAAAAAAACAAAAGATGTAGAATCAGCAGTATCAAATGCATGGATAAAATTAGGTCTAGATGAAAAGGTAGGTATATTAGCTACTTATGCAAAGGATATAAGAGAAAGTTATAAGTCTTTTGAACAATTATTGCGTGTACCAACAGAAAGGGCATCATTTGGTGAATTAAGTCTTGAAACCATACTTTCTGATCAACTTCCTCAAAATATGTTTGGTATTAGACAAAAGATTTTGGATGGAAAGATTCCTGATGCCAATATTAAATCAACAGTAGGTATTATTTGTATAGATGCCAAATTTCCTTTAGATAATTATAAAAAAATGTTAGAAGTAGATGAGCCTAAAGAAAAGGAAAATTTTAAAAAACAATTTTTAAAAGATGTTCAAGGTCATTTAACAAAAATTGCTAAAGATTATGTCTGTCCAGAAAAAGGTTCAGCTAATTTTGCCTTTGCATATATTCCTTCTGAAAGTGTTTATTGGTTTTTAGTAAATGAGGCATTTGAGATACTTAGAGATTATGCTAAAAAAGGTGTGCAAGTGGTTTCACCACTTACTTTTTCACACAAAATTGAATTAATAAAAGCAGGTGTTCATGCTAAGAGGCTTTCAGAAGAGGCAGAAAAAATAAAAAATGAATTAATTAAACTGTCAAAGATGTTTAAAGAAATTGACGAAAAATGGCGTGTGTTTTATCAAACTCATTTAAGAAATTTAGGAAATAAAGCAGAAGAATTGGATAAGGTGTATAAAAGACTTAAAGAGGAGTTTGAAAGGATTGAAAGATTTAAATAAATTAAGTCATCTTATTGCTGTTGCTAGAGGTGATATAGCTGCTGATTTATTGATAAAAAATGCAAAGGTAGTTAATGTCTTTAGTGGTGAAATCTATAAAGCTAATGTAGCTATTGCTGGAAATCAGATTGCTGGTATAGGTGATTATCAAAAAGGAAAGTTAATAATAAATGCAAAAGAGCGTTATTTAATTCCAGGTTTAATGGATGCCCATATTCATTTAGAAAGTACTCTTTTAACCCCATCTGCCTTAGCATCAGCTATTATTCCTCATGGTACAACTTCTATTTTTATTGATCCTCATGAGATTGCCAATGTATTAGGATTAAAAGGTATTGAATATATTTTAAGGGCAAGCGAAGATTTACCTTTAAATGTATTTGTTCTTGCTCCTTCTTGTGTTCCAGCTACAGATTTAGAAACAAGTGGGGCTACTCTTGGTCTAAAGGAGATTTCTATTTTGTTAAAACATCCACGGGTAATAGGGCTAGCTGAGATGATGAATTTTCCTGGCGTAATCAATGCCTTTTCAGATGTGCTTGAGAAGATTTTGATTACTAAAAAGGCAAAAAAAATTATTGATGGACATGCACCACTATTAAAAGGGTTATTTCTACAAGCTTATATCAGTGCAGGTATAGATGCCGATCATGAAAGTATTGAAATTTCTGAAGCAAAAGAAAAAATTCGTGCTGGAATGTGGTTGATGCTGCGGGAAGGAAGTGCTGCTAAAAATTTAATAAGTCTTTTACCTGTAATAGATAATTATAGTGTTCATCGATGTATTTTTTGTTGTGATGATAGGGAACCAGAAGATTTAATAAAAGAAGGTCATATTGATTACCTTATTCGTTTAGCTGTAAAAGCTGGCTTAGATCCTATTTGGGCAATAAAAATGGCTACAATTAATTGTGCTCAAAGATTTGGGATAAAGCAACTTGGTGCAATTGCTCCAGGATATCAAGCAGACTTAGTTTTAATAGATAATTTAAAAAATTTTCAAATAGAAATGGTGATAAAAGATGGAAATATTATTTATGAAGAAGGTGTATTAAAAGTCTCTCTTTCTCCTTATCTTGAGCCTGAAATTACAAAAACTATAAATCTAAAAGAAATTAATCCTGATATGTTCAAAATTAAAATAAAAGGGGAAAAAGCAAGAGTTATTGAGATAATTCCAGGTCAAATTTTAACTAAACATTTAATAAAGGAAGTAAAAAAACAAGCTGATGAAGTTTTGGCTGACCCAGAAAGAGATATTGTTAAAGTAGCTGTTATTGAACGCCATCATGCTACAGGAAATATAGGATTAGGATTGATTTCAGGATTAGGCTTAAAAAGTGGCGCTTTAGCATCTTCAGTAGCACATGACAGTCATAATATTATTGTAGTTGGTGTTAATGATAGGGATATGTATATAGCAGTTAAGGCTATTAAAGAGATGCAGGGTGGTTTTGTGGTAGTAGAGAATGGGATGGTAAAAGCGGGACTTTCTTTACCTATTGCTGGTTTAATCTCACCTTTAAATGCAAAGGAAGTAGCCTTTCATATGGAGGTATTAAAAGAAGCAGCTCATAGGCAAGGAGTAACTCAAGAAAATCCCTTTTTAACTTTATCTTTCATTGCCTTACCAGTAATACCAGAGTTACGTTTAACAGATAAAGGCTTAGTAGATGTAAATAAATTTGAATTTGTGCCTTTAGAAGCAGAATGAAAATCGTTATCCAGCGAGTGAAAGAAGCAAAGGTTTTGGTAAATGGAAAAGTTATAGGTAAAATCAATAAAGGTATTTTGATTTTTCTTGGTATTGCCAAAGGTGACACAAAAAAGCAAGCAGAATGGTTGGCTAAAAAAGTTTGTTCTTTACGTATATTCCCTGATGAATCAGGCAAATTTAATCTTTCATTAAAAGATATTAATGGTGAGGTTTTAATTATCTCTCAATTTACTCTTTATGGAGACTGCCATAAAGGTCGTCGTCCCTCTTTTGATAAGGCTGCTTCACCACAAGAGGCTATTTTTCTTTATGAAGCATTTATTGAGATGGTCAAACAAGAAGGGGTCAAAGTTGCCACAGGTCAATTTGGCGCTCTTATGGAGGTTCATCTGATAAATGATGGTCCGGTAACTTTTGTGATAGAGAAGTAACATGCTATTGTCATGCGACTGCCTTAATCACTCTTCTAATCCCTTCTACTACTTCCTCTGGTTTGATATCTTCTAAACATATTCTTTGCTTGCAATTTCTTCTTTTTTCATCTGAACAAGGAGCACAAGAAGTTTTTGAAGTAAATGTTATTACCTTTTTTCCCCAAGGTTGCCAAATTTTTGCATCAGTTGGGCCAAAAATAACAAAAGTAGGAATACCTAGTGCTGCTGCCAAGTGGCTTATTCCACTATCATTACCTAAATAAAAAATCCCCTGCTGCATTATTAAAGCAAGTTCTAAAAGAGACAAATTTTTTAAAATTATTATCTTTTTGTATAAACGGGGATATTGATTTTCTAAGAAAAATAAGATTTCTTCAGCTATTTCTTCATCTGCTGGGCCAACAATAAGACCTGGCTTTAAAGAAGAAAACTCTGCAATAACTTTTGTAAAATATTGAGGAAGCCAATTTTTGGTTATGCTTCCACTGCCAGGATGGATGAAATAATCTGCTTTTGACATTGAAATAGAAGATGAGAAAGATAAAGGAATAAATTGAGATATACCTTTTATTCCATACTGAGATAATTGATTTTTTTGATAAAGGGCAATATGAATATTATTTTCAGAAGGTATGGTTTGAATAAACCAAGTAGGTGCTTTTTCAAAAATAATATTCCATTGTGGTCTTTTATATCTGGCAAAAAGAATTACTAAATCATATATTTTTAAAAAATCAGCACTACCTGCAAAAAAATTTAAAAACAGTCTTCCTTCAATATTAAAAATCTCTTTAATATCAAGCTCTTTTTTAATAAGAGCAATAAGATGAGGCTTTCCTAAAAAATGAATCTCACTTTTTTTAAAGTATTTTCGTATTGAGAGTAAAGCAGGGCGAGAAAGCATCAAGTCACCCAAGGTACCAAGATGAATAATAAGGATTTTTTTAGGTTCCTTAATCACAGTCTGCCAACAGTGGCAATATAAATAGTCATTTCATTTTCGCTATCTATTCCTAAAATTCTATCTATCTCTTCATCAAAAAATGCACCAATGGGACAAGCTCCTAATCCCAAAGCAGTAGCTGCTAAAAGCATATTTTGGCAAATATGACCTGCATCAAGAAATATATATCGAATAGCTCTATTTCTGTATTTAGCCATACAGCGTAAAATTACGGCTGTCCAAATAAAGACAACTGCTGCTTGTCTTACCATCCCTTGCCCTAAAGCAGCATTAGTTAAATCATTTTTAAAATCACCTTTTGCCAATTCTTCTAAACAAAATTCAAGTATATTGAAATGATAAATTCCTTTATCTACATTCTCTACATTTTGAATAGAAAGATAAGTCTCTACTGGATAAAGAGCACCAGCAGATGGTGCTGCTCGATAACCACTCTTAGAAGTAATGCCTTGAGATGCCCAAAGTAAATGGGCAAGTGTCTTTAAATCCATTGATTTTTTTGTATAATTGCGTTTGCTACGTCTTTTAGCAATAATTTCCCAAAAATCACAAGGAGGGAAATGAGGTTTAGGTAATATTATTTTCTTAGCATTTGGATAAATTTTATAAGGAGGAGGTGAGGTAATTAAGCCTAAATCGTCAATTAAAGGCCTATCTCTAAAATATTTTGTCTCAAAAAGATAGCGATAACCTATGCCTTTTTGATAAATTTTCATGACATTACTTTATATTCATATGCTCCTTCAATTTTATAATTATTTTCTAAAAATCTTCTCAAAAATTGTCCACAATTGCTTCCTATTCTATTTTCTTCTAATTCTCCAATACTTACAATAACTTCATATCCTTTTTTTCTTAAATTAAATGCTATTTCATTATTAGAAGTAGGATTTATATAACTTTCAATCATATTTTCTTTTGCTCTAATAGTAGGGTTTACTGGAGTAATTTTTATTAAAAATATCTCTGGATCAAAATATTTTAATAAAATATCGGCTTCCAATGGCCAACTCTTTGCTAGAGCAAAATTTAATGTGATTTTTCTATCTCCTTTTTTATAAAATTTATTTCCATATGCTGCAATTTCTGAAAAACCCCATTTTTTTATAGGAATAATTTTATCCCTTAATTTGACATCAGTTGTATGTATTGAAAACTGCAATTGAAATCTTCCATTATAGTATCTTTGTTTTATTTTTAATAATTTTTCAAAAAAACTTTCACTTCCTTTTGGTGCTACTGTAGATATGCAAGGCATAAGTCCAGGTGCATCATATTTTATGGGAAGCTCTTTTAATACCTCAAGCACATGATAGTTAAATGATGGCTCCCCCATTCTAGCAAATTGTATCTTAAATTTTTTTACAGGTATCTTTTTTGTTGGAAATCTATTTTTTATCATATAATCAATTTGAGTCATAATTTCATCTTTTGAAAGTCTCCCTTTATACCATCCACCTGCATCACACATAAGACATCCTACTGGACAGCCTAAAAGTGTAGATATTATTAAAACCCACTTTTCTTCTCTTTTTAAAGGAGGTTGTATAGATTCTACAAATTCAATAAATTCACCTTTTCTAATTTCAGCTAAATAGACAATAGCAATGTCATCCCTTCCAACTTTACCGATTACTTTCATATCTACTCCAATAAATCTTCATTGCTGTATAAATACCATCACCAATGGCTATAGCTGTTTGTCTGTAAATATCATTTTTAACATCCCCTACAAGATATAGCAAACCTTTAGACAAAAGTTCTTCTTCCATTTTTATTAAATTTAATGAATAAAAATCTTTTTGAGGCACCCTTCCAATGGCCACTACAATATAATCTACTTCTATTGATGTAATTTCTCCATTTTTTATAAAATCAATTAAAATTTTTTCTCCTTTTTTATTAATTTTTTTTATAAAAGAATTTTCACAATATTTTATACTTGGGTTATTCATTACTCTTTCTACAAGTAAAGGTAGGGCTTTTATTCTTTTTCCTCGGTTTAAAATCAATATTTTATTATTTTTAGAAAGACTTAAAGCATAATCAAAAGCAGCATCTCCTGCTCCTATAACTACAATATGTTTATTTTTTA
>Ga0209410_1000176_pt1 | contig 27028 bp, 25 predicted proteins | sample Mar14436cmmetaG_FD_184135 | JGI IMG/M metagenome (GOLD analysis project Ga0209410, IMG submission 184135) | Marine hydrothermal vent microbial communities from Guaymas Basin, Gulf of California to study Microbial Dark Matter (Phase II) - Marker... ... | reverse complement strand
TCTTTTCTGTTGGAAAAAGCAGCTCGTTACTTGTAAAAGGTGCCCCTGGAACGGGTAAGACAATTTTTTCTCTACAGTGTGCTAGTGAACTTAAAGAAAAAACCTCAGGAATATATTTTTCAACTAGAGTAGATGCTAAATCTCTGTATGAACATTTCCCTTGGATAAAAGAACAAATTCCGCCAGAACAAGTAATAGATGCGACTAAAAACATTACACCCAAGGAGATGGATTTCGCATACGTCATTAATTATTCCTCACTACCCGATTTCCTTAAAAGCCTCTACTCAATAGTACATAAAATATCACAGCAACAAACGCCTCTAATAATCGTGGATAGTATTGATGCACTTGCTGCAAACGTTAAAATGCCTGTAGAAGAAACATGCTCACGGCTCGTAAACTTCGCTGAAAGCATGAACTCCCAAATGATAATTGTGACCGAAAGATACGATACTTCTACGATTGATTATATAGTTGACGGCGTAATTAAACTTGAGAGAAAATTCATTGAAAACAGGCTTCTAAGAAGAATGAGAATAGAAAAGTTGAGAGGTACAGAAATACGTAACTCTACATATTATTTTACTCTGCAAAACGGAAAATTCCAATACTTCAAAAGACTTCCAACCCATCATCTAATAGACGGCTCCTACGAACATGGTCATCATTCGCCAATAAGGGATAGCGAAGATACAAAGTTTTTCGATAGCGGTAAGTTTAGCTTCGGTACAGAAGCTATGGATGAAGTTTTTGGTGGAGTTAGAAGAGGAAGTCTTATACTCTTTGAGGTAGACGACAAGATGACCATGGAAGAAGTTATCACGGTGACTTTTCCTATTGTAGAGAACTTTCTTGCACAAAAACGCTATGTAGTAATGTCTCCTAGTGAAAATTTGCATCCTGACTTCCTTTTTAAATTGCTCAAGAGGCTTGTAGGTGAGGAGGTAACTTCAAAATATTTCAAGTACCTTGACCAAATACTGCAATACGTTGAGCAAGGCAACAATATCATAAAGACACAACGTAAAAGAATTTTAAAATATATTACCGATGCAGTTAGCAAACTTAAAGTAGAACACGGAAAGCCCATATCCCTACTATATCTATTCATAGATACCTTGGAATCGATTGCCGATGTTAACGATGTTTTCAGAGTTCTATCAAGTATTGCTGCAAAAATAAAAATAGAAGGCGATCTTTGCATCGCACTAAAGTTGGTGAGTGGCAGGAGGGGGAATGAATACTATAGGAAGATCGCGGATATTGTCATTAAATTGTTTACTCTTAACGGTATTACCTTCCTATATGGAATTAAACCTGTTACAAAACTCTACAACGTAAATGTTGACCTAACATCTCCACATCCCAAACTGGTACTAATACCAGTAGTATAATACCCTTAAATCACTTCACTTCTTTTTTAATATAGTACAACGGATTATTGAGCGGTTTTTCTCAAAACTTTTCCGTTCAATGTGCCTTTGTGCTTTCCTTTCTCAACAGTTATTTTACCATTTACAATTATATATTCTATTCCTACAGGGTAACTATAAGGTTCCTCATATGTTGCTGTATCCCTGATTCTTGGGGGTCAAATATTACAATTAGTGAAATCTGTAAGCAACACGAAATCGACAAATACAACTAAAAAATAAGTAGGTTGACAAAACCACTGCATGGAATTAGTAACACGATTTCGCTGGAATTAAATGTATTAAAAACTTTAAAACGTAAGCATTAACCATAAGTTGAACTCTTCCGAGTCATAATACTGCTAATAACTTAAAGCTTAGAATACTATGCGGGAAGCGAAGTCTTTATAAAAATTTTTGCTAAATAGAAGATTTGGAATGTTCCTCCCCAAAAGATAAGACTCTAGAACTGGAAGCTTTGGAGGGTATTTCTCTTTATGAAGATGCAAATATCTCTGAGGCTTGAAAAAGATCTCTTAGATGAGGTCAAGAGGGCAGCTCGTGAGGAAAGAAAAGCAATTACCGCGATGCTTAGAGAACTTATTTCAATAGGTTTGCGTCACAAGAGAGAACTGAAGTTTGAAAGCATTTCCATGAGTATAAACGTATTCAGATATATGATAGAAGAGTCCGCAAAGCACGAAATTACTCCACCCTTAGATATCGTGATGAATGATGTTCAAATGTTCTTTTTATGGAACTATGGAGAAAGACTAGAAAACGTAAATCTTGTGACTTTAAAAGAGGGATTAAAAAAGGCAATTACTCAAATATTTGGGGTACATGATGTATACATAGAGACTCAGAACCATAGAACGGTCTTGACATTCTCTGGTCACTTCCCTGCCCATGTAACTTGGGCGTTTAAAGTAATCCGAGCACTTTTTGAGAGAGTCCTTAAATCTAAGGTTGTTGGGGAGGAAATCTCTGGTAGAAAAGCAATTCTTATAGTAGAGAAAGAAGATTGATACAAATTTGAAAAATAAAGCCAAAAACGGCAAATTTACATCCGCGTACAAAAGATTTGCAAAAAGAGACTTTGTATCACATAAAGATACACACAGATATATAGGGAAACTTCAAACTATTTTACCAAATACTTCGAGATGATCATTAATAATGTATGTAAGCATCCTTATGTTAGGTATTTCCGTGGGGCTTATCGCTGTTGCAGGGGCAAAATATTTAGAATGGTATAGATATGCAAAAGATGGATACAATCTTTTGATGTTCCTATTTTTAACTAGTTCACTGCTTGAATGTTTAGCGTTTCTTGCCACACTATTATTAAATATCCGTACACTTGAGATTTTTTGGTCGCTTTTTTCGATGTTTGAAATCGGTAAGTGGGTGATATTTGCATATTCAGTATTCTTTGTAGAAAATTAGAGTGATAAGCTAAAGACTTATTTCCTTAAAACTACGTATGTTTTCTTTCGAAAGTTTTCTTTTATTTACTTTAATGTTGCTTTAGAACTACTGTTTTTTATTCAGAGTCTTGATCATTTTTGGTTACTGAAAAGTTTCATGAATTCATCGTATAGAGATAAAAGACCCCTAATAATGTCTCCTGTGTCACCCTTCAATCTCAAACTATATGCTTGAAGAATTTTCTTTATATCCTCCATCCTTTCCCACACGGTGTTAGGGTGAGCAGCTTCAAAAAATGCGCATAATGCAAAGCTATCATTACCGTTTTCGTAAAGTGTTGTGGTGCATAGTGTATCTATTTCCTCAAAAACAGCATAAGTAAACTTTGTTGACTCGGATAGTTTTTCTGTAGGCGGTATCATCCACAATTTTGTTGCAATGTTTGATAGATAGTTTTTTCCCATTAAGAGATTTGCTGGAAAAACCCCCTTAATTAAGGGTCCTGCAGGATGCTGTTCTACCAGAGCTACGCCCTTAAATACAAACCTTCCACTGTTGCTATCCCGACTTAACAAACATGTACCTCCATACACGAATATCGATTATCCTTAAAGTTAAGAGAAGATTAAAAACTATGTAATGGTATGTAGTTATATGTGATACAAAAAATCACACTGCAGCAAACTAACGTTGCAAAGTAAGGGATAGAAAAATTGCCTTCACTTCGAAATTTGCAAAATCCAGATATACGATTTTAAGAAGTAAAAATAACAACAATGATCACAAATTATCAGAAAATAGGCCACTAGATACTAAATACTTTTCATGCTAATTTCTCTAATTCTCTCAATGGTCTAATAGTTTCGAAACCATTAAATGTTAAAAATAAATTTTACTTTCCTTAACCTTAAGTTTCATGAAACATGTTTTCGTTAGTAAATTCCTTTCAAGCGCTTTTTCTATGTTGATCGGAAAACATAGTGTTGTATAAGGGGAAACAGCTTTTTAACTAAGTAAAGTAAAGAATACTTCACGGTACATTATTTCAGAAAACTTCGGTTGCCTTCACGCTGTTAGGTGAGTATAATGTAAATATTAAATCTAGGCTAATTGCTTAAGAAAATTTTTAACAGAAATAAACTGTATGTTTTCAACTTAGGTTAATCAAGAGGTGCCTACTATGAGTGAAAATATGGATGTCATCAAGGTTGAAGAAGGAGAAATGCTTGAAATAGAAATCGAAGAAGACTTACTCAAAGCTAATCAACAGCTTGCAAATGCGAACAGAAAAATTTTTGATAAACATGGTGTAAAGGTTATAGATGTAATGGGGTCAATAGGGTCCGGGAAAACTTCAATACTTGAAAAACTTGTTGGAAAACTTAAAGAAAAATATAGAATAGCCGTTATTGCAGGAGACGTAACTACAACCATCGATGCAGATCGAATTAAAAGACATGGAGTACGAACGATCCAAATAAACACTGGAAACGAATGTCATCTTGACGCATTGATGATTAGAAGAGCAATTAAAAGGTTGAACCTCGACGAACTGGACATAATTTTCATAGAGAACGTTGGAAACCTTATTTGTCCAGCAGACTTCCCGCTGGGTTCTCATAAGAGAATAGTTGTGGTAAGCGTTACAGAAGGCCCTTACATGATCCGAAAACACCCCATGATAATTAAAGGAGCAGATATAGTAGTTATTAACAAGATAGATTTGGCTGAAGCTATGGAAGTGGATGTAAATCAGTTGATCAAAGATGCAAAGGAGATAAACCCGAAAGCGGAAGTTGTTTGTACAAATGCAAAGAGTGGTGAGGGAATAGATAATTTAATTAAAGCTCTTCAACTATAACAAATTTCAATTTATAACTAGTGTAGATTGGAAGGTGACTGCATGAGTGAGGGTTGTATATTTCCCCCTTGTCCCAAATGCAATAAGGGATATCTTATACCTCTAGCGGTTTTAGCGAAAAGGGTGTGTCTCTAGTTTTCTCCAGCTGGGTTTGCACGAATCCTGAATGTTCATATACGATACACCAACACGACGTTGAAAGCAAAATTTACTGGAAAGACGGCGAAAAAATGAATGCAAAAAAGGCTAAGAAGGCAGGGATAATATAGAACCCATTAAAATAAAATATATTTTCTCTCTTTTTATAATTGTAAATTTTCGCTACTGGTGGTTGTATGGTGAAGCCTAAAGTTTTTGTTACTAGGGAAATTCCCGAAAAGGGGCTTAACATTATATTAGAGAGATTTGACGCCAAAGTATGGAGGGAATATACTCCGCCTCCAAAAGAGGTAATAATTGAGGAAGCTAAAGACGTTGATGCACTCGTCACACTTTTAACAGATAAAATTGACAAAGAAGTTTTAGACGTTGCTAAAAACCTTAAAATAATTGCACAGTACGCAGTAGGATACGACAACATCGATGTTGAAGAATGTACGAGAAGAGGAATCTATGTTACAAATACACCCGAAGTTCTCACCGAGACTACAGCAGACTTCACATGGACACTAATTTTAGCTGTTGCAAGACGTGTAGTTGAAGCAGATAAATTTGTTAGAAGTGGAGAATGGGAAAAAAGTAGAACTGGATGGCATCCAAAAATGCTTCTAGGAACAGATATACATGGAAAAACCCTCGGCATCATAGGTCTCGGCAGAATAGGCACAGCAGTTGCAAGAAGGGCTAAAGGGTTCAACATGAAAATTATATACTATAGTAGAAGCAGAAAAGAGAATATCGAAAAAGAGCTGGGTCTAAAATATGTCGACCTCAATACCTTACTAAGAGAAGCAGACTTTGTTTCAATTCATGTGCCTTTAACAGAAGAAACTTATCATATGATTGGTGAAAGGGAACTAAAACTAATGAAAAACACAGCGTTTCTCATTAACACTAGTAGAGGCAAAGTAATTGATGAAAAAGCTCTTTACAAAGCTTTAAAAGAAAAATGGATTGCAGGCGCTGCACTAGACGTTTTTGAAGAAGAACCAACACCTGCAAATAATCCATTGCTAGAATTGGAAAATATTGTGGTAGCTCCGCATATTGCCAGTGCAACTCATGAAACTAGATCAAGAATGGCTGAAATGGTAGCTCAAAACCTCATAGCTTACTTCGAAGGAAAAATACCACCAAACTTAGTAAATCCAGAGGTTTTAAAGAAAACTACTCCCTAAACATTTGTTAAGCTTTGCGTAAAATTTCCCACCTAATGCCCTATGATTTTTGTAAACATCGGAACACACATTAGCCCATTTTCATTGAATATAATTATAGTTGGTGGTGAAGTTTGAAAAGGGTTGAAAGCATTTTTGAAATTATTGGCCCTATAATGGTTGGACCTAGTTCTAGCCATACCGCTGGCGCTGTACGGATAGGTAGAATTGCCCGCGAAATCCTCGGTAGGAAACCAGTAAAAGCAACTATCCTTTTCCACGGTAGTTTTGCTGAAACTTATCGAGGTCACGGGTCAGATAAAGCCGTAGTAGGCGGCATACTCGGCTTTTCAACAGATGATTTAAGGATCAGAGAAGCTCTAGAAATAGCTGAGAAGGAAGGACTAAAAATAGAGTTCAAAACGGTAGATTTAGGCGAAGAATATCATCCGAACACGATAAAAATAGTTTTAGAGGATCCGACAGGTCTGAAGGTTTGGATTGTTGGAAGCAGTATTGGGGGAGGAAATATCATAGTCACAGAAGTTAATGGTTTTGAAGCTGATATAAGTGGAGATTATCACGCACTAATTACAATTCACGAAGATAAGCCTGGGATGGTGGCAAAAATTACGGCTATTCTCGCTAAGTATGGAATTAATATTGCTAGAATGAAGGTAAGTAGAGTAAAAAGAGGAGCACTAGCTTTCTCAAGTATAGAGGTAGATCAAGAAATACCAATGGAGGTTGTTCATGAAGTAGAGAAAGTTGAAGGAGTAAAATTGGTTAGAGCTCTAAAACCAATATAGGAGGGTCTATATGGTTGAATTTGAAACACTGAAAGATCTAATAAAGTTAGCTAAAGAGAGAAAATGTAAGATCGGAGAAATAGTTTGGGAATACGAAGCAGAAGTTGAAGGTGCAAGTAAAGAATTTGTCTGGGATAAAATGGTAAAACATTGGAACGTTATGAAAAGGTCAATAGAAAACGGGTTGAAGGAAAACTTTGAGCTTCCCTGTAAAATAGCGAAAAGATACGCTAAGAAATTCCTTGAAGGAAAGAAATCTTTCTTAGATGAATTTATGAGTAAAGTTGTAGCAAGAGCCTTAGCCGTAAGCGAATACAATTCAGCAATGGGTCTTGTATGTGCAGCGCCAACAGCAGGATCTTCAGGAGTAATACCAGCAGTAATATATTCAGCCGCAGAAAAACTCAACGCAAGCGAGAAAGAAGTGATTTTAGCACTTTTTACAGCTTCCGGCATAGGTTTAATAATAGCTAATAAAGCATCCATTGCTGGATCTGAAGCTGGATGCCAAGCTGAAGTAGGAGCCGCAGCTGCCATGGCTGCAGGCGCACTCGTAGAGCTAGCAAACGGTAAACCAGAACAAGTAGACCATGCCGTAGCAATAGCTTTAAAATCGATTATGGGCTTGATATGCGACCCAGTAGCTGGCCTTGTGATTTCTCCTTGTATCAAAAGAAACGCTTTTGGAGCAGTTTTAGCATTTTTAGCAGCTGAGATGGCACTCAGCGAAGTTGAGAGTTTAATCCCTGCAGATGAGGTCATTGAAGCAATGGACAGTGTTGGAAGGTTAATGCACCCTGATCTCAAAGAAACTGCACGTGGAGGAATAGCAATAACACCAACAGGCGAAAAAATTAGAGAAAAGTGTTCAGGGAAGGAAGTTTATAAATCAAAATAACATACATTACTGTTGTTGGCATTGTTATTACATGTTACAAACTATGAATAACGTTAAATATTTTGTTGCATAGGTATTTTTAACGGTAGTGAGGAGGATACTCCTTGCTCAGAAAAGGGGGTAAACGTGACGCAGAGAAGCTTTTTGTTTAAAATAGTCTTAATTGGCGATGGTGCTGTTGGGAAAACATCTCTAAGAAGGAGATGGATGGGAGAAGCCTTCGAAGTAAACTACATTTTCACAATAGGTTGTGACTTCGCAATAAAAGAATTTCAATTCGACAAAGACATTAAAGTTAAATTACAAATTTGGGACCTCGGCGGTCAGCCTCACTTTAAAGAAGTTAGAAAAGCATTTTACGTAGGGGCTTCTGGAGGAATAGTGCTTTACGACATTACGAATAGAGAAAGCTTCAAAAATGTTAAAATGTGGGTCGCAGAACTCATAAAACATACAAAAAAGAAAGTACCAGTAGTGGTCGTCGGAAATAAAATAGACCTCAGGACAAATGAAGGAGATTATATATCCACCTTGGAAGGCCTAAAACTTAAACGCCAAATAGTCAAAGAATTCGGAGTCAAAGCTCTCTTCTCGGAAACAAGTGCGAAAACAGGTGAAAATGTAGATAAAGTCTTTAGAGGAATTACCGCCCTACTACTACAAGAATTAGGCGTAATTAAACCTGTTACAACGGAATCCGTGATTGATGAAAGATATGCAAATCTCCTAACAGAAATCTGCAAACTACTCGGATTAAACGAGGAAACTTGGAAAGACGCGCCAGAATATGTATTAGACACTTTGAAACGTGTTTTGAAAGGAAAAATCAGCACAGAGAATAGTTATAGTGAAGCTCTTGGCTTTACAGAATAGACATTATTTAACGTTATTAGTGAAAAATTGGGCATGGTCTTTTATCCATTAAACTTTAATATGTTCACAATAACTATCTTCTTGTTCTATTGGAGGTGGGTATTTTGGCAGGTGGATATGTTTGGTTATAGAAACGAACAAAAAGATTCAGCTACATTAAATTCTCTAGTTCTAAAATCCTTTGAGACCGAATTTACCTATAAAGATTCGATTTTTGATGAACTTCTCAGAGTTCTGGTAAAAGTTTGTAGGCATAGATTAACAGAGAAGCAAAAAAGAGTTCTTCTTCACCTATACGAGGCAAAATACGAAAACTACACTTTTTCCAGACTGGCCCTAAACTTATCTAAAAAACTTAAAATGCCGTTGAGCACAGTGAAATACATTCTAAGAACTTTAAGAGAATGTGGACTAATTTTAGCAGGAAACCAGTACAATAAGGGATGTTTAGCAAGGCTTTCACCCATAGGTGAAATCGTAGCTCAAGAACTCTATAGAGGAACATAACATAAAGATCCTACTCGATATGGATGAAAACAGTATTTTCCGATTCTAAGTATACTTAGAATATGTGATTGCAATGTTTAGAAAGGCTAACGCTATAATTGCTAGGGGGAAAAGAATTGACAATGCATATAGCAGGTTTGAATACCAGAGCTCCATGGAACCTAAGAATTCAAATTGCTGTTGTAAAAACATGGAAATAGAAAGAATCATGCCAACTAGACATGCCACTGCTATCAACATGTAATTTTTTGAAATTTTACTTCCAGAAAGAGTGGAAGATATGGAGAAACTGCAGACCATCAAAATAAAATATATTATGGCCAGAATAATAGGTACGCTATCAACCAGCACTTTACACCACCTCTAATTTCAAATTGCGTGCAACCTTTTTACTTCCACTTTATTTTTTAGAACAGTTTCTTCCTCTATTTTTCTCCAACATTTAATAGAAGCTTTCCCAAGTAAAGGATTAAAATACTTGGTGAAGGCTATGCCTATGTATTCTACAACTTCTAAAATCTCAGATGGTGCACAATGCCATGCCAATCTTCTAACATCTCTAAACTCTATATTACCATTATGTACCTCTATAAGTTCATTTAGAGGCTTAACAATTTCGGTCAAAAACTTCTTACCTATTTTTGTTCCTAGTATTTCCTGAATGGTTTGAAGCAGTTTATAAATAGCGTCCTTACCGATTTCAACAATTTTTTGTAAGGGGCGAACAATATCTACATCGACGAGACCGACTTTTGCGAGGTCCTTTATTCTGGCAATTGCCTCATCTACACTTATTCCAGCTTCTTTAGCTACTTCTTCTATCGTTTTATGACCATCTATTGAAGCAAAAAGAGGCCAGAAATCTCTACTAATTTTAACATCTTCCTCAACCCTCTTCTTTAATATGGGAACATGATAAGGTTTAAGCGTTAAAACCCATAATATTTTCTCTATATCCTCCTCAAAAGAATCAAAAACCGCAACATTCCCATTCCAATTCCTAAGAGCTTCTCCATATTTTTCTTCAAATTTTTCAACTAATGTTCTTAACGCCTCTCTTGAAAGCTTGTCCTCGTAATCTACTAAAAGCGCACATACAGTGTTTTCTCCGCTTTCAAGCATGATCTTCATACCCTCTGCATCTATGCTTCTTAAGGCACTCTTCTGTTCCGGTGATATCTCCCTTACGAAAGAGGATACCGCTGTTAGAAATCCTGATATTAGATTTGGTTCAACTTTACTTGATGCGTAGGTCTTGGTAAATAAGGGTACACCGTTGCGATTTATGATGAAAAGAGCATAGATACGAGGCAACTGTGCCACCTCTTTACACACTTTATAGAAATCTTCCCCTTTAAAATTTCTCTTTAAAACAAGCTGAACACAAAATATATCTACTCTAGAGAATTGTGGTAACATAATCACTAAATCTACTACTATGGCTCATAAGCGGCGTTGAATTTCCAAGAGAGTGACGGTAATGGAAAGATATAGGGACATACACAAGTTAATGCCTTCCGTTAGACTGAAAATAAATAGAGTTGGAGTTAAAGGCGTAAGAAAACAGCTTGTCAGAGAATGCAACGGAAAATTGGAAGTATTAAATGTGAAAATTGACGCTTACATAGATATCCCAGCCACCTTGAAAGGAGCTCACATCTCTAGGAATCTGGAGGCAATAAACGAAATAATAGAGGAATCAATAAAAGGAAAAATACATAATCTTGAAGATTTCTGCGTAGAGTTAGCTAAAAAACTATTGGAAAAACATGAGTATGCTTCAAATTCAGAGGTTACTTTGACGGCAGAGTATCCAGTAAATAAAAAGACTCCTGTAACAGGCTTTTCAACGCAGCAAATGTATAAAATACATGTAGGTGCTTTTGTCTGGAAGGAAAACAATGAGATAAAAGTTAGAAAACAAATAGGTGTTGAAATTGAAGGCCTAACGGTTTGTCCCTGTGCACAGGAGCTTGTGAAAAATCATGTCAGACGAACGCTTCTAAATATAAATTTACGTGAAGACCTTGTGAACACAATTATAGAAATAATACCGATAGCGTCCCATTTGCAGCGAGGAAAAGCAGTGTTTACAGTTTATATATGGGAACATGAAAAAGTTGATTTTAAAGATTTAATTGAGATCGTTGAATCGTCGTTTAGCTCACCTATATATGATCTTTTAAAACGATCAGACGAACGGCAACTTATATTAAATGCTCATAGAAATCCGAAGTTTGCTGAAGATGTTGTTCGAACAATGCTAAAAAACTTTCTAGAGAAGTATGGAGGCAAACTTTCAGATGACACACTTCTAATAGCTCAGCAAGAAAGTTATGAATCGGTTCATGGACATAATGTTTATGCTGAAAGAATCTTAACACTCAGAGAGCTTAAGGAAGAGGTAAACGGGTGACTTAAAATGTACGGTTTAAAGGTTGGAGGATTTAAAATAAAGTTTTCATCAGCTCATTTTCTTGTGGGCCACCCCAAGTGTGGACGTTTACATGGACATAACTGGCTGGTTACAGTTGAATTCAAGGGGAAAATAGGAGAAGATGGAATGATCGTGGATTTTATAGATGTTAAAAAATATTTAAAAGAAATTATCGAGCCCTTAGACCATAAACTTCTAATACCCGTCGCGTCTCCCGGTGTAAACGTTAAAATCGAAAAAAATAAGGTAGAACTTGAACAAGGAGGCAAAAGATACATTCTACCAAAAGAAGACGTATGCCTCCTACCGTTAAAAGCCATAACCTGCGAAACACTGGCAAAATACATCTATGATAAAATTAAAAGTAAATACGGAAACCTATTGATGAAAGTTTATGTTTCAGAAGATATTGGTGTCGAAGCAAGTTACTTCCAATCTCCTTCCTTCCAATCTCTCTCTGACCAGTAAGTACCAGTCAGTCTAGGGCAACCTAATACAATATTAGGGGTTCAGCGTATGTGAGTTTTTGTGAGTTCACATACGCTTTGGTGTTCATCGACCTCAACTCCCTCTGGGTTCATTGGGAGTATGTCATTGGTCTTGCACTCTATTGGGGTAACCCCTCTTCCTCTTTTCATTTGCATCTTCCACAGAGGGATCATCTTTTTAATCACCACTCTGTTGAAGATGCTTGGAGAGGAAGGAAAACCCCTCATCCTTAGATAGAGGTTAATAGCTCCACATAACTGTCTATCTAAAACCAAACCACATTTCTTACACTTAACTACCTGCCCCTTTCGGAGCTTCAACATGCGGTCTCCACACATGGGGCAAGTAGAAGAAGTTCCTCTCGGATCAATATCAGCTCTAACTCCAAAAGCTTTATACTTCATGAACTGAATTGCTTGTTTCCAATTCTGCTTAGAAATTACTCTGTTATGGGTTCTTCTACCGTTATACATTCCTTGTTTTTCCAAGTCTTCGAAACCGTGCTCGTAATCCTTGAACTCTTTAGCAAGTTTAGTAGTCAGCTTGTGTAGAAAGTCTTTAACTCTATTTCTTTCTCTCTGCGAGTATTTTTTCATCAATCTTTTAGCTGTCTTAGGTTTTTTCTTAACTAACGACTGAATCTTTCTTCTCTTGTTTTCGTAAATTATGTGCAAAGTGTAGAGGGGTTTCAAATCAACTTTAATCCACCCTCTATTGTAGAATCCATCCATACTAAGTAGATTTAAGTCCCACGCAATCTTCTTGGATGGATTAACAGAGCTAACTGCGGTTCTGAATGTTAGTATTAGTTCATCTTCCTTTAGTATTAGTTCTCCCAAATCGCAACCTTCAACTCTTTTCCTGAACCAAGCTTTCGACAAATCAAATTCCAAATAGATTTCTCTCGGCTTAACAGTTATTCTTATTTTGTTGTTTCTGTAAACATAAAGTGTCTCCTTAACCCTTACAAACTTCCTTTTAACTATTGGCTTGTTTTTCCCTCTTCTCCCTTTAAGGTAGTTTTTTCTCCAAGAGTTTACGATCGAGTAAGCTACCTTTATAGCTGAATCAACGTAATGTGAAGCATGGCCCCAGTTTTTCAACAATTCATTTCTTAGATTCCTCTTAAACTCTCTTGACTTTGGAATTATAGGTATCAATCGTTTAACATAGTAACACTTCTTTATTCTCTTCTTCCCCTGTCTAACTAAATAGTAGTTTCTCTGTTTCTTCTCAATCCACTCTATGCTCTCCCAAATTATGTTTATTGCTTTTTGGAGAAGACATCTGTAGCTATTTAGAAAGTATTTGATATTATAGTTGTGCTTTATTTTGTAGCTAAGGATCACGTATGAGCTGTTTTGCACCCTCAACAACCTTCCTATACTTGTGTGATCGCATACCATACAGTTTACCAGCAAAGTGTGAAATAACCGTGATTAAATCCTCAACAAGTTCTTCCTGCGGCGTCTTCTCCTCCCTATTTATCACCACTATCTCAGTTCCATAACTCTTAAAGAACTCTTCAAGTGTTTTAAATCCAAATCTTGTCAACCTATCTGGATAGGCAACTACAACTTTAGAAATCTCTTTATTCATTACCATTTTCAGCAATTTCTGAAAGTTTCTTCTATTCTCTTTCAATCCAGAGCCAATATCCTTCAAAATCTCTATCTCCCATTCTTTCTCACTAGCATAGTTTTTGATTAGCTCGATCTGTCTCTCCAAATAATCTTTCTGCGTATTCGATGAAACCCTTACATATCCAACTATTTTCCTCTCCTCGTGAATTCCAAGAATCCTCTTTATCTCCGATTCGGGAACCCTACGCTTACCGCCAACAGTTCTGACACATCTAATCTTACCTTCTCTATCCCACTTCTGAATAGTCTTAACATGAACTCCAAGCAACTTAGATGCTTCCTTCATAGTATATAACCGTTCCATATTCACTCACTAATATACACCAACACTCACAAAATATTTAACAGTTTCGCTAGGCATAACACTATATTTTTTTCATACAATTATAGAATTAGTTTTGCATGTAAGCGTTGAAAAATATTAGGTGATAGGTTTGGAGAGGGTTGCAATTATCAAAATAGAAAATGATGATGTTTACGGTGCTGTTAGAAAAGCAATAGAAGCGGCGGGTCAACCAGATCTTAGTTCAGGAGACACGGTAATCGTTAAACCGAATCTATGTGCACCAAAACCTTACAATAGCGGTGTAGTAACAAACATCGAGGTCGTAAAAGCTGTTTGCAAATATTTGATAGAGGAAATGAATGTAAAGCCCCTTGTGGGAGATATGCCTATAGTAGGCTGGGATCCTAAAGAAGTTTACCAAAAACTTGGAGTAAAAGAAGAAGTTGAAAAAGTAGGAGCACAATTCCTAGATTTTAGTGAGGAAGAATTTATAAAAATAGAAATACCAGATGGAAAAAAGCTTAAATCAGTTAAAATATTGAAAAAGGCTTTTGAAGTAGACGGAATAATTAGCGTTCCTGTCATGAAAAACCACTTCTTAACTGGAGTAACTCTATCAATAAAAAACCTAAAAGGGCTAATTGCTCAAGATCAAAGAACAAAAATACACGTCCTAGGCTTACATGAACCCGTAGTCGACTTATTTCAAGCATTGAAAAACCAAGTAAAATATGCAATCGTAGATGGCACCTATGCCGCGAATCAAGTAAAACCCTCAGGCCCATACTACGGGCCAATAGAACCCGGAGAAGTAGTTAAAATGGATCTCATCATAGCTGGAAAAGACCCAGTAGCCGTAGATGCAGTAACCAGCAGGGTCATGGGGTTCGACCCTACAAAAATAAAAATTATAAGCATAGCAGCTGAAAGAGGTCTTGGAGAAATAGAAAACATTGAAGTTGTCGGCGAAGAGGCAAAACCCTTCAAAAAATTCAAAGCAAGCTTCAAAGGAAGAATAATATCGTTCATGAGTAGAATTTGGACTACTAAAGTACTGAATCCCCTTGTAAACCCATTAGCAAAGAAACTTTTTGGGCCGCAAATGGTTACCTTAAGTAAGGCACAAGAAGAGGTCGGTGAGGGTAAGAAAGGAGAAGTTGTTCTCATAGGTGAATGCGATGGATGCGGAGTCTGCGTTAAATCCTGTAAAGTAAACAACATTAAGCTTGTAAACGGAAAACCAGTGATAGGCGACAGATGCATAAAATGTTTCATATGCGTAGAGGTTTGCCCAAGATCAGCTCTAGCAATTCAATAACTAACCGACATCTACACTAACATTAAAGTTGACCATCACGCTTAAAGTAAGATTACTTTTCCAGTGAAAAGCTAATCTTCATCGAATTCAAAGGTCGATAATTTGTAAAGTATAATAGCAAGTATAAGTAGTGAGAACTGTAGATAAAAGGGTGATAGCGGCGAAATTCTATATGCCATAATCCCAGCGATTAAAGGAGCTGCAATTCCAAATATTTTGTGCATCGAAGATATTGCACCTAAAATGCTTCCTCTCTTATCAGAGGGTATAAATTCGAAGAGATAAGATCGATGAAATATCAGCCAAAGGGTGTGGCCAAATTCCATAACCATAGTTGCTATGAAAAGAAGCATAAAAGTTCGTATTGAGTTTAAATTCCAATACTCTATATTTGCGGTGAATATCGCGTAAATAGTCATTAAAATAACCCCTGTATAAAGCATTTTAAACCTACTTTTCTTACCAGCCTTGTCGGCGGCGAAAGACGCCAAAATACTTGTCCCAGAAATAGCGACCTCTATAAGGATTACGAAGAAAACACTAAGCGATAAAACATTATAAACGTAATTATCCAAAACTAGTCCGTAAGTTAAACCGAAACTAAAGACTATAAGTATTTCAGCAGCAGCTACAGGTAAAATCTGCCTAGGAATACTGGTAAATCTTCCTTCCTCTTTTAATCTGACTGTTTGAGATGTTTCAGGAAGCCATTTCCAAATATACATTAAAAAGAACATCGAAGATAGACCGGAAACCATGAAAAGTATTCTAAAGGCTTCAAGAGATGTAAAGAAAAATCCAAGTAAAGCCCCGATAAGGGGGAATGTAATGAACTGCGCAGCTTCAGGTAGAGCCATGTGATAAACATACACTTTTTCTCTAATTTCCTCTGGGTAAGCATCTCTTTCATAGACTTGATAAGAGACTGTAAATACTCCACCAATCCTTTCTAAAAGACTACCCAAAATTATGTGAATGGGCGAAGTCGCATAAGCATAAATAAAATTTGCCATACCAAAGGTTACTTCTATGATAGACATGGCAGTTCTAACCGAAAGGGCTTTATCTAACGCTTTACCAATCAAAAAAGTAAAAATAACACTCATTAAAGCAGAAATAGTGTAAAGAAGACCAGCTATTTCAACATTGAATCCTAGTTTAAACAGATAAACTGGAAATATAACGTCAACAACTAGGAAAGGTGAAGCAAGGGTATAATAAATTATAAGTCTCCTAGCAGCGAGTGGGAACGACCTGAACTCTTCAAACATGATGGTTCCCTCAAACAGGGAATGTGCGTATAGCGAGAAAACGATTAGAATAAAAAGATTTTGCTTAAAGGCAGTTGATATTTTAATTTCAAATTAAGATAAGTGATATTCTATAAATACATCAATGGAAGCGATACTAATAATATCAGTAATCAGTATGGGAATTTTAATGAACTATATTCTAACATTGAAGATTTGAAATTGTATTTTGGATATATATGTGAAACGTTACGATCTTTTTCAAAGGTCAAAACAGGTTTAGCTTGTTACTTTGATTTTGCGAAATTTTTAAGTTTAGATGGTAATCTCTGTGATTTTTCTAAGGATAATTATATAAATAGCGTGACACATAGTTTATCATCACATCTAACCATGAAACAGTATTTTACGAAGCCAGATAGGACGTACTGTTGAATAAAAACTAATTTGTCGAGGTTAGACGATTGAAAGATGTTAAAGAAGAAATTTCAGAGATACTAAATGAGATACTGCAAATTGTTGAGAAAACAATTGAAATAAATCTGAAAAAATATCCGGATCGCATATTTTCCCAATACAATTCTCCAGAAACATACTTAGACATAATAGACAACATTTTCTCCGATTTCTTTCGTGAAGTAGAAAGACTCAAAAGCTATCTAAAAATTAGGAAAGAACTTTACAGAACACTAAGAGAACTCATCACAACAATCCAATTAACAACTAAAGACATGGAAATAACACCAAATGAAGTAAGAATCCTAATACTTCCAATATATAAGAGGCTACTGGATATAAGATTGGAAGATATGAAAATAATCAAAGAAATAGAGAAAGAAGCAAAAATTCTAGAAGTAATTAGTGAACATTCAAAAAATTCTCTGAAAAGAATTGAATTAGCATCAAAGATCTTGGGTTATGATAGGAAAAGAAACACAGATGATTTAGAAGAAGCAATGATGTTACTGGTCCAAGAAAACACAGCAGATGCGAAAAAGAAAATCGAACAAATAAAACAACGACTACAACAATTTGAAAACTCTACAAACACCTAAAATTCATCCAGTATACTCAGCCCACTATAATAATATTTCGATCAAATAAAAGTGTTTAAAAACTTCTGAGATATGTTAATATTCGGATGATGACGGCTGGGACAGCAACAGAAAAGATGACGAATTTGCCGATTGCTGACTTCTATATCTCTACACTCTAAAATTAGAATGCTTAAACACATTTTATTCTCAAAGCCAAGCTTAATACAGATCGTATTCAACAAGTTACTTTAGAAACAAGCTGTGAGAAAGCATTAAAAGAACTTTTCTAATTTCAAGGAGGAGGTAGAATAAAGATAGTTTTATAAATTCTTAAGGACGTACAGGGTTCAATTCAATATTAAATGGGAGAACCATTAGCGAAATAAGTTATTTCATAGCTTTAACTATAATTAAACCACTTTTTTCCGACATCTCATAGTCTTTTACACAGTTTTTTAATTCTTCTTCTACTTCTGCGCTAGTATATGTGAATTTCTCTATGAAACTCATACATCTCTTAGCTAAATGTTTAATCCAAATATTATCAACCTCCTTAGTTAGAACTAGTAGCATGTCTCCTCCAGGCTTCAAACGTTCCGCTACACACTTTATAGGATTTGCAATTTTTGGCAATCTAATTAAACAAATCACTTTATCAAATTCCTTTTGAGGAAGATGAGAAACTATTTCCACTCTACCAAGTTTACGTTGTTTTGCTAAGTAAAGCATTGGAGAACTAATGATACGCGTTTTTGGCTGATCAAAGTATAAATATACGTGAACATGTCTACAGCTGTTTATAAACCATTTAACCATTGAAAGAGGGAAAATCGTAGAACAAAAAACCTCATCATTCAACCTTATATCCATCGATTTCAGCAGATTTACCCAGAAGTCTTCAAAATTTATCCATAGACTTTCAAAAGTTCTTTCATACATACCAACTAGCTTTTCAACTTCTCGTTTCCCCTTTTCGGTTATAACATACATTTTTCTCCTTCTATTCTTAGATTCGTCCCAGTAACCTTTAATGTATCCCTTTGCCTCAAGTTTTTGAAGAGCTGGATAAACTACACCTGAACTAGGCTCTTTTCCCCTTATTTCGGACATGATTTTCTTTAATTCGTAACCGTAAAGAGGCTTTTCCAAGAGCAGCAGAAGAATTGGAATTTGAAACCATCCAAGTTCTGTAAACTTCTTAAACATTTAATTCACCATTCTTATTCCCTTAATATAAACTATAGCTTAAAACACGTTATATGCTTTAACATGGACAAGGTTTTTGGGAGGGGAACTAATTATGTAACCTGCATGAAAACACTATGAAATTTGTTAAAATAAAAACTAAAATAACTCCTATGTTAATCCTCGATGGAGCAGAAATAAGTACTAAATGATACTAAAGTGTTAAGGGCATAACTTGCAATGTAGAGCAACATATATAAGCAGTTTAATATTTTCATTTGCTACACTAGGTGATACCCTATGTACAGTGTCCTGAGAATGATACTATTGTTTTTAATGACCCTAGGTGCTGGAATACTGGCGAGTTTAGTCGGTATTGGTGGAGGCGTAATTTTCGTCCCAATATTCAATCTTTTCGTGGGACTGCCAATTGAAGATGCTATTGGAACATCTATGTTCACAATTATATTTACCGCCTTATCTGGCAGCATTTACTACGCAAAAGAGAAAAGAATAGATTACAAAACCGGACTATTAATGGAAATTACCACAATACCTGGCGCAATAATTGGTGCTACCACTACAGAACTACTCCCCGAGACAATTCTAAAAATAATTTTCTTCTCGTTTCTCTTCTTCTCAGGTTTTAAACTAATTAGAAAAAAGGACGCAAAAAAATCTTCCAACTTCACCTTTAAGAGACCACGTCTAAAATTTTTGAATATCGGATGGGAAAGGAAATTTATTGACACGCAGGGAAAGGAATGGTCATATTTCGTCAACATACCTGTGATGTTAATAAGTGGATTCCTCGCTGGCTTCATTTCAGGGCTTCTTGGAATAGGTGGAGGAACACTAAAAGTACCCTTACTCGCAATTATACTAGGAGTGCCGGTACACATCGCAACTGCAACATCTACCTTCATGATCCTACTTACAAGCACAAGTGGTGGAATAACGCATCTTTATCTAGGACATGTACATCTTGAAATAGTTTTAGTAGCTGCTCTTGGAGCAATCCTAGGCGCACAAATGGGGCCAAGACTAAACATAAAGGTATCTCCAAGATATCTAAGAAAAATAGTTGGAGCAGTATTAATTTTAGTTGCAGCAAACATGGCATACAACACCATTCAACTCCTAACAACACCCTAACGCTTCACATTCCCATTTACATGCCTAAAACAAAACAGTGAAATTTAACATATATTATTGACCCGTTTAATCGGTTTTCATCTATTTTCTCTTACAAGTCTTGTGCTTAGATATCTTGCACCATAATCTGGAAGAATTGTTACAACTTTTTGTCCGTCGCCAAGTCCTAATTTTTGTCCCAGTCTAATTGCTGCTAATACATTGGCTCCAGAGGATATCCCTAGAAATAGACCTTCTTCTCTTGCTAACCGCCTAGCCATTTGAATAGCTTCATCACTACTAATTAACATCCATTCATCAACAAGATGCCTATAACGCTTAACTATCTCAGGTACAAACCCGTCACCTATGCCCTCAATTTCATGTTTACCCCATTTACCAAGAGAAATCGTAGGACATTCAGCAGGCTCCATACCTGCAACATAAATATTTGGATTATATTCCTTCAGTCTTTTAGCAATTCCAATCAGCGTTCCACCGGTACCTACCCCTGCAACAAAAGCATCAATTCTACCCTTGGTCTGCTCTAAGATTTCCCTTCCAGTTGTTTCATAATGTGCTTTCACGTTTTCTTCATCACTCCACTGGTCAAAGAAATAATATTTGCCGGGATGTTCTTCAGCTAGCTTCTTAGAGTACTCTAGGGAGTGGAAAACATCGCTTTCACCGCCAGGAGTATGTACTAGTTCTGCCCCGTAGGCTTTTAATATAAGCATCCTTTCCTCGCTCATTTCCTCCGGTATTATGATCATCACCTTATAGCCAAGATAAGATCCAACAGCAGCAAAAGCAATCCCAGTATTACCGGTGGTTGGAACAACAAGAGTCATCCCAGGTTTAAGCTTTCCGCTTCTTTCGGCGGCACGAATCATGTAAAGCGCTATACGATCCTTAACACTACCACTAGGATTTAAGAACTCAGCTTTAGCCCACACTTCGAATGGTAATCCTTTAGTGACCTTAGTTAGCTTTAATAGCGGCGTATTACCGATCATTTCAAGCATATTACTGGAAATCCTCATCTGAACCCCTAACCTCCGTTATAAATTAATCGTATAAAAAACAATAATATTAAATACTTGTTAAAACCCTTGCACATTCAAATAGTAGTAATGCTCTCTCAGAGCGTGTTTTGTTTTATCTACTTTGAGCATAAAGCTCGATTAGGATAGCGATTATTCTTATGAGGATGTTTGCAAAGTCTAGGAAGAAATGTAAAGCGCCAAGTACCCATTCGTTGTCTTGAAGACGTGTTCTTATTTGATAAGTGTCGTACATAACTAAAAATACGAAGAGAAGTATAACACCTAGATCTACCGCTATTCTAAACCAACTTGCTTGAACAAAGATTTCAGCAATAGTTAATCCAATCGCAACAAGTAGAAAGAAGAAAAGCCACCAACTCCAATGTGACAAATCTTTCTTAGTAACAAATTGATATATCACGGCTATAACAAATACCCCTGAAGTTAAAATCAACGCTTCAGGAATAATTTTCGCATTCACTAAGTCAGCTATGTAAAAAATGGATCCAAAAAGGCCAACCCCAGTGGACAATGCAAAAAGCGTAGATGTCACCACATTTATAATCTTAATTTTCGCTGTGAGATATGCTACCACGAAAAACAAGAAGTAAAGAACTGTAACACCGATTAAACCAACTGGTGTAAGAAGGATTGCCTCCGCAACACTGGCAGCTTTAAAACCGAAAAATCCTTCTAAAGTTTTTGCAGTCGTATAAGCTCCTATAGTCATTACAATTATAAGCCAGGTCAAAAAGGGGAAAACTTTATTCCTAATGGTTTCACTTCTCATTGAAAGCACCTAATGTCTTCTTCAAGTGACTCTATTAACGATGGATAGAATGAAATATTTCTCGTAGCCAGCTATATTAATATTCCTCTCTGCCTTTTTGTTGCAATGTCTTTCAAAAAGGTTTTATAAGTAGTTAATGTATCTTGGCTTTAAAGTCAGAGAAATTTTCTTAGAATCTCTAACATCTTACTGACACATATAGATTAAATCTTTTATAGAAGTTAAAGACCTACCATCATCTTCGCTAAGTTCTTCATTTATTGTAGCGTGACTAATATCTTTACTTGGTTGATGCAGGTTATAACATCTATAAGAGTCTCCTTTTTCGATTTCAACGATCTCATAAGTTTCTTCACTTAGTAGTTTTTACGTTCGATTTGGTAAGTGTTTTTGATGTATGATATGAAGATTGCGCGTTTTTCTGAGATAATCATGCTTCGGATGATTCTTCTACTTTTAGCCGAGTTAAATTCCTAAACTACTTTTTAAAGGATTATTGAGGCTTACAGGTCAAAAATACGCAAAACTAATTATCACTTATTAATACGTGATTGCTACGTGAACTATTGAATCGAAAAACTTATAGGTAGAAATATCGGATAGCCTTTCCCTCAAGATATGTATGTTTTGCCCAGAGGAAAATTGTATGGTAATAAAACAAAAAATAAATTTATCACAGTACACGAGCTATCTGCAAAATATCTCGACGTTATCATCAAGTTCCCATAAGGAACCAAAAACGAAGATTACAATGAAAAGATGATAAGATATGCTGACCAGTAAAACAGTAAGCCAATTGCAAGTCAATAGTGAAGCAGCAACAGATTTCGATGTCAAGCAGTTAAAAAACGTTATATACGATGGTATTTTCTCACGTACCATGACAACTTTAACTGGAGGCCCCCTCTTCATCGCGTTTATCCTTTCAATGGGCGCAGGCAACGCTCTTGTAGGTCTTATCATAGGATTCTCATTTATCAGCCAGCTTTCCCAAATACCAGCCATATTTTTAGTTGAAAAAACTGGGAAAAGAAAGCTTATATCGTTTTCCGCTTCCGCCATCAGCAGAATTTTATGGATAGTAATTGCATTAACTCCGCTTATTTTCTCTGGAAATTTAATTTTCCTCGCAATTATTTTTTTAATAGCATCTTCTATAGCAAACATCTCTACTTGTAGCTGGAATTCATGGATGCGGGACCTAATACCCATGAACATAAGAGGAAGATTTCTTGCAAAAAGACTTAAACTAAGCTTTATCCCAGGAATGATTCTAAGCATCGTCGGGGGTATTTTCATAGATTATTGGAGAAAAAACTATCCTGGAAGCGAGTCATACGGGTACTCCATACTTTTCATGTTAGGGGCTTTCTTAGGCATAATTAGCTTACATTTCATTTTACATATTCCTGAACCTTCAATAAAAAGAGAAAACAAATATCTCAAAGCCCTAATTCAGCCCTTCAAAGATAAAAACTTTAGAAGACTCGTAATAGCGATGGGATTATGGAGCTTTGCAGTAAACATGGCTTCTCCATTCTTCGCCGTATACATGTTAAAAATCCTCAATTTCTCAATTTCCCAAATAATGATTTTAACGGTTATAAGCCAGCTATCCAACACATATTTCTTAGGTATTCTCGGCAAGCTTTCCGATAGATTTGGAAATAAACCCGTACTCACAGTAAGCAGCAGCACTTTCATAATTTGCATTTTAGCATGGACCTTTACAACTCTACCAGAAAAACACTTACTAAGCTTACCACTACTCGTTGTAATACATGTATTAATGGGTTTATCAATGGCAGGTACAAATCTAACAATAGGGAACATAGCCGCAAAACTATCAAACCCAAAAAATGCCACAGCATATCTTGCAAGCATCTCCGTAGTAAATTCTATGCTCTCAGGGATCGCAGCCATACTTGGCGGGCAGACAGCAGACTTCTTCATTAAAAGAGAACTTGTCTTCACATTACAATGGAAAGAACCAAGCAAGCAGTTATCGATACCAATTCTCGACTTTCAAGGATTTGACTTTCACTTCTTACTAGCATCTTTTATCGGATTTATTTCACTTCACCTGTTGAGCCGGGTTAAAGAAGTAGGTGAAGAACCAACGGAAAAAGTAATGCATGAGGTCATAAACGAGGTCAAAAAAGATTTAAAAAGCTTAACAGCAATTTGGAAACCTTACCGCAGAATGCCGCAGATTCCACAAATCCCAGCATATCTAATGAATATGGGAAAAATAAAGAGAGAGACAAATTTTCCATCTCAACTAACTCCACCCTACAATGGTTTCCCTCAAGAAAACTAGTACAGTTACTGGTATGCTAAAACTTTCTACAATAAAGAAATAAAAGAGGTAAAATAATTAGTTATCCAAGTACGCGTTTAACTAAGACCTCTATTGGCTCATATTTTACTTCTGGAAAGCCAAACCTCGCTGGGCTGAAGGCTTCACGGCCAACCTCAGTCTTTAAGCATTCTCTTAAACGTTCGTGGGCAGGTACACCTACAACCGCCATTTCCATACCTGGTTTTATGTTAACTGTCATTATACCTTTCCCAGTCTTAGGGTCAATCATGCATATAAGATCTGGAAAAACGGTGACGATCTGACCATCTATGCGAGCCATCATCGCTTCGTTCTTAAATATAATTTCCATAGTTTTTCCAGCGTATTCCCCAGTGCCCTCAATCGTAGCTTTCGCAAGGTAGTGCGCACGAACATCTTCTCCCTTCATTTCTTTCACAGTTCCTCTGAAAAGCTCTATTCCTTTAGAAACCTCAATAAATGCATCGACAACATCGCTTCCAGTTTCAATAGCGTTTCTTACTGCGTCTCCAACTTTTACCGAGAGAGATATCGTGTTTGGAACTACACTTTCCTTAAGCTGTTTCCCGGTCATCGGATAATGGTTGTTAGCTCCCATCTTTCCATTTAAATCCAGGGCAAAACGCATAATTTCATCTGGATACGTCGACTTCACGGCATGTTTAACAATTAGCACATTTCCCTCTTTGTCAACAAACGGCATCGGCGTCAATGAAATCCCATGACCCAAAAAGCTCGACATTTGTGTTTCAGGTGCAGCTCTCCCAAGACCATCTCCATCAATCGTCACTATTCCGGCCCGTGCAGCCAAGGAGAGAATCACAGGCGTATTTACCCCGCCAAGCTCAAATGGAACAACATAGTCAACTTTCTTGTTAAATAAACTTTCCATGATTTTAAGTGCTTCTAGAAGCTCATATCTCTCTTCCCACTTCTTTAAAGTATCACCTATAGACCTATAAACAGTGACAGACCCAGCATAGCCACCACTAACGACGAAAGCATCATCATCGATTTTCGCTGGATCTATTATTCTGTACTCTCGCCCCTTACTTAAATCCCATTCAATCAACGGTTTACCGAAGAGATCGGGATCTCCGCCACCACCTGTTCCTAGAATTCCAACACCTATCAACATACTTTCTAACTCGTCTTTTTCAAGAATTTTCTCACTCATATTTTAACACCTCCACTCATTTATCCTAAAACCTCCATCACCGAAACCAAAATGACCCCCACAATTATCAGTACTGTTCCTAGAACCTGCCTCTTAGAAACTTTCTCCTTCAATATTATAGTGGCTAATAGCAAGGAGAGAAGAGGAGCAGAAGTGGTTAAAGCAGTGGCACGTGCAGCACCAATTTTCGACAGGCTAATATAAAGAAACCAGTCGCCCACGCCAATCCCCAGAATCCCCCCGACTGACAAAACAATGAAAATCTTCCGACTAATACTACCTCTTATCTCTCTAAATTTTACAAGAATAACTGGGAGAAAAACGAAAAGAAGAAACATAGACTTCAAAGCATCAACAATGATTGGATCAGAAAATGTAACAGATATCCTAAAAATAATTATCGCATTAGCCCAACATATACCCGCACCCAAAGCCGAACCCACACCCACAATTAACTTCTTCTTTTCAACAGGTTCTTTCTGTTCAGGAGCCTTATAGGAAACAAGCCAAACACCCAAAGAAGCCAAAAACAAACTAACAATAAGCGTAAAAGTTACCACTTCCCTGAGAATAACCGAAGCAAGAAAAGCAACAAAAACAGGATACATATAGGAAATAGGATAAACAACAGAGACACCCACATTTTTTAAAGCATTCAAATAAAACGTGTCACCAACAACAATCGCAATAAAAGTAGCAGCAAAAACAATACCCAACACACGCAGATCCGAAAAAGAAAGACAAAACTCATCAATCTTCCCAATAACAGCAGCTAAGAGAAGAAGAAAGAGAAGAGTAGGACCAGCTCTCAAACCATTACTCAACCAAGGATCAGAAAAACCTATCAAAGACTTCCTATATAGAATAGCAGCCAAAGCCCATGAAAAAGATGCGAAAAAAGCCGCTAAAACACCAACCAACTGCTCATCCAAACCCACTCACCAAATCACAAACATTTAACGCAACCAATAAACAAAAACTCCCAGAAAATATAAAACTTTTCACAAACAAATTGAAACAAAAACAAACTTAAAAAACAAGTTGCCTCCCATAGCAAATCCTCAACATATCCATAGATAGATTGACGTGAAAGATCTGTTTTACGATAAATCTTGTTAATTTAGTAACAAGATATAAAAATATTACCCAGAACGGTTATTTTAAGTAATGATTTCTTAATACTTATGAAACAAGAACCCATTCAAAATTAAAAGATTTACTAGTTGAATATAAGTTAGTTTAGACGTGTTTCAGACTTCTTACAAACTTTCTTCCTAATGCTAGTTACCGTAAAATAATTGCTTAAGCTGTTTTTAGGTGGTTTTTCTAGTTTTCTAGTTCTTTTGCTACGTCCTCTAACCCAAGTTTAATCAAAGCTTCCCCGTAAGGTCAACCCGTCTTTCTCATCCCAGGCATGCAGTTCATAATAATGATCAAGTAAGGCATTTAACTCTTGGAGAATTTACTAAGCCCTCCCAGACGCGTAGGTGTTGGTTCGTACATCGTTCTCCAAGGCAAATACTATTATTAAATTAATAAAATTCTATTTTGTGGAGTTGGTTGTGATGTTAAGAGATGTCTTTCGTGTTGTTTTTGTAACGTGTTTAGGTAAGGAGGAGGCAGAGAAGATTTCGAAGACTTTGGTTAAGGAGAAACTTGCTGCATGTGTAAATGTTGTTTCAACTGTTAAATCGTTTTTCTGGTGGGAAGGGAAAGTAGATGAATCAGAGGAACACCTATTAATTATTAAAACTAGTGTAGAGAAAATGGAGAAGCTAATTGAAA
>Ga0209410_1000175_pt1 | contig 27038 bp, 27 predicted proteins | sample Mar14436cmmetaG_FD_184135 | JGI IMG/M metagenome (GOLD analysis project Ga0209410, IMG submission 184135) | Marine hydrothermal vent microbial communities from Guaymas Basin, Gulf of California to study Microbial Dark Matter (Phase II) - Marker... ... | reverse complement strand
TAGTTTAAGAGAAGTGGTTATGCCTTTTGATCACATATTTAAGCGCCACTTAATTCCACTATGTAAAATTTTGAAGTGGTTTGAGAAAAATGGAACTACCAAAGATCATAGCGAAATAGTGAAGGTAATGACAAAAATATGTACGAGAAAGTTAACCAAGTAACTGAAAAAGTTAGATATCTTGTACTAAAGTAACAAGATGCATCCAAACATATCAAATTTTAAGTTTATTGTTTTCACACGTCTGGTGCATGTAGCTTAGGTGGGATGATAATGATTAGAATACGTAGTATGTTTGACGTTAAATCTGTTGTTTATGGTGGAGCATTTTTCGGTGGCGGTGGAGGAGGACATATTAATGAAGGTTTAGAGTATGCAGAACTCGCTCTTAAACTTGGTGGCGAAGTAAATATTCTAGAACCTAATGAAATAAAAGATGAACAAGTACTCGTAACTGTTTCTGTTGTCGGCTCTCAGGCTGCTCAAGAAAGATATTTGAAACCCACACACCTAGTTAGGGCTATCGAGATACTCAAGGAAAACGGTGTAAAAGTTGATGAGCTCATAACTTGCGAAATAGGTGGAATAAATAGTGTTAATGGGTGGATTCAATCAGTAACCCTAAAAATACCAGTTGTTGACATCCCATGCGATGACAGAGTCCATCTAACAGATATTATGGGTTCCATGGAGCTTCACAAAGCGAAAAACTATATTTCTAAGCAGGCCGTAGCAGGCGGAAACCTCGAAACCAACAAGTACCTAGAACTATTTGTTACAGGCAGTTTACAGTATCCAGTAAATTCATTAGAAAAGCGGCTGAGGAAGCTGGCGGCGAAGTTGCAGTAGCCAGAAACCCAGTAGAAGCAAAATATACAAAAATTCACGGAACCCCCAACGCTATAAAACACTCCATGAAAATCGGTAGAACAATTCTCGACTATGCTAGCAAGGACTGTATGGAAGCATGTTACAAAGCGTTTGAAGCTGCAAAAAGAGAAGTTATAGGCGAATGCAAAATAGTTGACGCAAACCTCGAGACACGTGGTGGATTCGATATAGGAACCATAAAACTTACCTGCAGCAACGATAAGTATGAAATAGTATTCTTTAACGAGTACATGACCTTAGAGAAAAACAGCCAAAGAATAGCCACGTTCCCAGATCTAATAGTATTGATGGATCCCGAAACAGGATTACCGATACTATCGTCTGAAGCTTTGGAGCCTAAGGGTAAAACGTAATTCTAGGTCACATTAATAAGGATTACCTTATTCTCGGAGATGGTGTTAAAGATCCCGAGGTGTATAGGGACTTAGAGAAAATTATAAACAAGCGCTTGGCGAGTTATCTTTAATCACCTTTCAAAAGAATATTTTATACTTTGAAATCTGAAATGATAGGCTTTGTAAATCAAGATTTTGATAAAAGGATCAGGTTTAACTTTAATTTTGCGGAAGTGTTTTAAGCAATCTTAAAGATGTTGATTTAGTGTGATTAATATGTCGTCTACTATAGCTATTAAAGAGGAAACGAAAAGAGAATTATTAAAGTTTGTGTCAGAACTTCAGATTAAGCTGGGTCGTAGAGTTGATTTTGATGAAGCAATACGATTTTTATTAATGTACAGGAGAAAAAAGAACCCTAAACTTTTATTAGAGGCATGCACTCCAAGAGAAGATGTTGAAGAAGCATTAAAAGAGCTTTATGAGGAGAGAAGAAAGGATAAAAGAAAGTATAATAGGTACCTTAGTGCTTGATGCCAGTGTCTTAATAGACTTATTAATGTTATCTAATCGCGGTTCACAGCAAAATTATTCAGGAAAAATAAATTTAACAAGATCTTACGCGAGAGCAAAAATATCTGTTTTCATTTTCTAAGGAATTTGATCAGCGTATTTTGAGTAAATCCAAGTATTTTTCGAAGCATAGATTTATTTGGTATCGTGTTGTTTTATGCTGTGAGGTGAGAGGTGATGGTTTATTGGTATGATTTGACTTGGGATGAAGTTGAAGAAAAGCTTCCAAACATTGGGGCTGTTATTCTTCCAGTTGGTAGCTGTGAGCAGCATTCTCTTCATCTTCCTTTAGGTACAGATACTTATAGCGCACTTCACCTATCAGAGAAGGCTGCTGAAGCTCTAAAAGGCAAAGTATATGTTTTGCCTCCAATATGGTACGGTATCTCTCCCCATCACATGAATTTCCCTGGAACAATAACTTTAAGCGAAAATACTTTAATTAGCCTCGTTTTAGACATAGCTTACAGTTTAAAACAGCACGGAGTCGAAAAACTGGTCATTATAAACGGTCATGGCGGAAACATACCTGCTTTAACAATAGCTCTTAGAGACATAAGAAACGGATTGGATATGAAAGTCGCGTTGATTAACCCATGGCTATTTATCAGCGATGTTACCGAAAAAGTGTTGGAATCTAAGATTTGGGGACATGCAGGTGAATTTGAAACAAGCACAGCACTCATAGGAACACCTGACAAAGTTAGGGTTTCTAAAATAAAGAAACCAGTGATGAAAGAACCTAAAACACCATATACTGCAATCTGGGAAAAGGATAAAGTAATTACACCTTGGAACACCGACGAGTTTACAGATACGGGAGCAATAGGAGACCCAACAAAAGCGTCAAAAGAAAAGGGTGAAAAACTATTTAACGCGATGTTGGAAAGAACGATAAAATTCATTAAAAGCTTCATAGAGGAGGAAGAATAATCTCTTAGTAGCTGCAAGACTGAAAAGTAGACTTAGCAAAAGCTATACACACGGTGATCTTCGCCCATTTTATGCTAAAACATATTTCTTGCAGTTTTTTGAAATTTCTTCCACTAATTTTTTAAAGTGGCTTTTTGTTCCGTTTTCTGCTACAAAACTAATATTTTTACAAAACGGTTTTAATATGCGTTTAAGTACATGTGTAGGTGACGGTTCATAAGGCCTTAAAGCATGATCTACAAGGCTTCTAAAATAAGCAACGGTTCTTTTAACATATTTTTCAACATTTTCACTCATCAACCTTAACCTCCATCGGGCCACCCTCGTATAGAATCAATATATGAAAATTACCCTTAATTTTGTCTTCATTTTTCCTGTAATCTTTAGCTCTTCCATGTATTTTGAGTATTTGAGCAACAATTTCCTTCTTTTTTTCTAACGGCATAGTATCCGCATTTAAAAATAAACATCCACCTCCACTTGAAACAAGATAAATATCTCCATCATCAAACTCAATAAAAAGTTCCTGCAGTTCATCTAATTTCTCTATAATTGAAAGCTTCTTAAAAAACTCTTTGGCGTCTTTAACATGTAATTCAATTTCTACTTCTTCGTTAATTTTTATGTCAGGGTAAATGGCTTTCAAAAGATCTGCTTTCTCATTACTGCAAACAAAATGCACCTTAATTTTTTCTCTGCAAATAGTGTCAATAATGGAAAGGATGACATCAAGAAGTTTTTCAGGACGTACTTCAATACCCATTCTACTATTCATATAAAGCCAAGGTTCTCCACCTGTAATCCACATAATAAATGCTCTTGTAGCAGCGTTACTTAAAGCTCCTTTTTTAAAAGGTATTCTCTCAACGACTGCGCGTCTAAAATATTTTTCAACATTATCAGGAATATCTACCCGGATTTTCCCCAATAATATCACCGAGTCACTATGTCAAAATGATTTCATGTTACAGTGATAGTTTACAACCATACATTATTTAAAAATTCGCGTATTTTATGATTTCAAATGTAGCAGGCAGAGCAGTAATTGGATAGGGAGTTCTAATATGCTAGTAGAAAGAGTGATTTTAGAGGTTGATAAACTAAAAATTGTAGGCGTGCTTCATAGAATTCAGGAACAGAACGCACCGATCATTGTGACGTGCCATGGAATGCTAAGTACCAAGGATAGTGAGAAGTATCTTGAAATCGCAGATATATTGACTAAAAATGGAATCAATGTTCTTAGGTTTGATTTCAGAGGATGTGGAGAAAGCGAAGGAAATTTTGCAAATTCAACTGTTACTGCGAGATTAAGAGACCTTGAAGCAGTATTACAATATGTTCATAGCATGTTTGAGGACGTGGGGCTCCTAGGAAGTAGTTTAGGAGGAACCATCTCTATACTTGCAGCTTCAAAATTCAAATTTATTAAAGCATTGGTAACCTGGGCTGCACCAATTTTCTTAAAAGAAATATTGAACCCATTAAGGGGAGTCATTCCCGAAGGGTTCATCAAAGATCTGGAAAACGTGGATATTACTGGAGCAGCGAAAGAGGTTTCTCACATATTGGTAATTCACGGTGACCGGGATGAAATTGTACCCGTCCGAGACGCCCATGTACTGTTTAATCTTGCTAAGGAACCAAAAGAGTTGAAAATAATAAGAGGAGGAGATCATAGATTTACAGATCCAGAACTGAGAAAAAAAGCATTGAACGAAAGTCTTAGATGGTTTAAACAACACCTATATTAATCAATAAACATTTACCACTTTATTTCATTTAAGTGCAGCAAACATTACCTTTTCCAATATTCTCTAAGTAGTGTATGTAATTTTTCGACGATTTTTTGTGGATTTAATAGTCCTATGGCTTCTGCTAATGAAACATCAAGTTTCACCCTATATTCTTCATCTAGTTGATGGGGTAATGGAGGTAACTTTTTTGTGACGATTGCCTCCATGGATCTACAAATGTTTTTTATTTTTTCTTCGCTTAGCGTTTTTACGTTTAGAACAGGTAGTTTTAAGTAGTCATCTTCAAGAAACCTTGTCCAATGTTCTGAAATTTTTCTTCCAGCAACTAAAAGGAGAGATATGAAAAAAGTGCTATTGAACCAGGCTGTAAGAACCTTACACATTTCATCATTATTAATTTTTATTACGTAAAAGTTCTTAGAAGCTATCATTGGGATGTCAGAGTAGTTAGCAAAGACACCACGACGTTTAAACATAAAGTCTACCTTATCTGGTAAAAACACTTTTCCATAAGGTTTCTTTGTCTTAGTTTGCCTAAAGACGTGACTATACCAGTATTTTCCAAACTTTCTCAACGCAGAGTCCGCTACACCAGAAGTTTTCCCCCAGTTAAGGTATTCAACGACATCCAGAGGAAGCTCGTTTAACTCGACTGGAGGAACATTAATAAAATAATGTTTAGGCTCCACAAAAATTCTATAAGAGTAAAGAGCAGGTCTTCTTAAAGTTGCCTCTAAATATTCTTTTTCAATGGAAAGTTTCTTGCCTGATTTTTCATTCACAATAACAACTTTTTCGTAAGTTTTATTAACAATTTTCCAAAATTTATTAGGAATAAAGAAAAAGTCTGGGCCATATATTTCTACGCCTCTCACAAGAAGTTTTCTTTCAAAAACATTATTCCATGAACTAACAGTCCTCCTTTTTATACCGTATGAAAAGATTTTGGAAAGTAAGTTTCTTAATTCCTTTTCTCCAAAGAAAACAAGCCAATTCATATCCCATATTTCCAAAACGTCATATAGGTTGACGTAATTCACCGTACAAAAACTTGGCACGTTTACGTTTAATTTTCTTCCAAAAAACAGTTTAGAAATATTTTCGACATTTTTTGTTTCGTTTAAGGAAATGAACGCCGTTTCATGAAATCTTTCTCTCCCTTTAATACATGCAATTATTAGTTCTTTGAATCCGCTGTCTGTGGAGAACGCTGTTTCAGAACTGGACTCCAATATTCCAAGTATTTTGTATTTTTCTCTAAGCAATTTCTTTACGCTTTCACCTGAGGCCGTATAGAAGGTGGATGCGGGAAGCACAGAGACAAGCAGCCCATTATCCTTTAAGAAGTAATCCATGAGAAAAAGAGCTATTAACTGCAAGTTTAACTGTCCTCGAACAACATATTTTTTATATCCTAATTCCTCTACAAGCTCTCTAAGAAATTCTCTATATTTTTTATCTAAAGTCTCCCATCTAGTAAACGGAGGATTAGTAAGAATAACATCAACTTTCTCTGCTCTCTGCAATCCATCATCAAAGAAGTTCAACGTTTTTTGCATGTATGTTAATTTAAAAAAGTCTCCGACAATTATCCTAATTTTCTCAGTGGCTCCTTTCATAAAATACAGTAAGGATGCGTAAGCTACTAACGCTGCAAGAGGGTGAGGCTCAACTCCTAAAACCACAGAAAAACGTTTATCTCCCATCTTTTCAAGCGTTCTTGACAAGGTCAGCCCTGATCCAAGGAAAAAATCCGCAAGAACAACATCATTTTTCGAATAAATATCTAAAAACAGCGCAGTAGTTTCAACCATAATTCTTAATCCCGCATCCTTTGTGTAATATGCTGCCAACCTTTTTCTTTCAAATGGTGTAAGAATTTTCTGTACTTTCCTCTGTAAATCATATACAAAATCTCGATTAATAAAGGAATATCTATCTGCGCTTTCCCATAGAAATCCCCTTTCTTTTTCGCTTAAATTAAAAAAATCGAATCCAATGAGACCCTTAAATTCATCAATATTGTCTTCTCTAAGACTTTTCTTAATAATGGCTAACGATGAAACAAGAATATCAAACGCCCTTTTTACATGATCCACATGCCTTATCTGGAGTTTCTCCAAAATAGTGTCAATTTTCATTTAACTATCAAATCCTCCTGCAATTCTGCAAGATTCACTACATAACAATACTTATTATGTTCCCGTAACATATAATGTGTGCCATTATGTATAGTACATTTAGTCTTATGTACAAACAGTTTATCTCCCTTAATCTTGATATGAAATACTGGAATATTAAATGTTCAAGTAAGCGATGTCAGAGGGGTAGAATTTGCCTTTTACTCCTTTCCATTGGGGTCCTGCACTACTATTTGGGTTACTTTTCTTCTCTATTTTCGATCTTTTCTCACTTTTAATTTCAAGTGTTATTGTCGATATCGAACCTTTCTACAACCTATACATGTATAGACCCGGTGCAAGATTGCACGGTTTCCTTCATACCTATCTTGGGGCAACCTTGCTTAGCATACCCCTATCCCTAATCTTATACCTAATTAGAGACTACACTGAAAAACTATTGGAAGTCTTTAAACTAAAGCAGAGAAGTTCATTTAGGAAAATTTTATTTACAAACATTTTCGGAACATATTTCCATATATTCCTAGATTCTTTCCTTTACACAGATATTAGACCATTCTTCCCCCTACAAGCCAATCCCCTACTATACGTGGTTTCTTCCTCCACAGTATATATGTTTTGCACAGTTTGCTTTCCACTCGCACTAATCGTATACTTTTATAGAGTCTGGAAGACCTAAAACACTTATTTGGTGAATAAATTAAATAAGTTAATTCATATACTAAGGGATCCTGTAAAATTTTTGAAAGTATTAAAAACGAAAATTGGAAGCCTTCTCTAATATTTTTTCCGAGGTTACCTTAATCATATCAATCTTAACGCCATTGTAAATTTTCTGGGAATTAAGAGCACAGATTACTCGCCATCTTATCAAGCTCAAATTTTAGCTTATAAAATTATTGAAGAATATTTAATACCAAAATATGGAGCCCTAGCGTATCTAATCGAACCACTCTTGATTATAGGATTTGCATACCTGTTACTATTCTCTATGACAATATTTTTCCACATCTTCCACAAGTTAATGGGCGGCAAGGGAACTATCCTAAGTACGTGGAAACTCTCTGTTACGGTATTGGTCCATGTATACTTGGAGGCTTTCTACCGTACATTTCTTTATTTGCTGCCTTCTACTCCCTGCTTCTGCAACTCTACGTAGGCACCAAAATCCTACATGGAATTGAAGAATCGAAAATGATAGTACTTCTTGCCGTGATACTCGCATTGACGTTTATTGAAATGTTTCTAACAGGTACAACTGTTAATTTCTTGAAATAATTTTCAAACAGTCATTTTTTGAAGAAGCTTTCCAATGTTTTGTGCGGTTTTCTTGGCGGTCCGTGGCTAAGTAACCATTCTTTTACTTTTTCCGGTGTTCTCAACTTCTTTAAAATCCTAATAGCTTCATCATATAATTTATCCAACTTTTCTACGATTTCCTGTGGATAGTTTTGGAATGGTATTATTGCGTGGCGAGCGTAGTTTAAAGATTTAACGGCACGATCAATTGTAATTTTCCCTTGTGTAAAGTGGCTTAAAACATCTTCAACTTTGTAAAAAGCTTCCTCAGGGGACTTACTAAATTGTCTTCCGCCGCTTATTGGAGGAGGATTAGGGTTAAACCTTAAATTTTCAACTGTGAATTCCAATTTTCCCGATTTACTCCTTGATTTTGAATCTATTTTCCTAAACCTCCTGCATATCACATTTAATCTAGCTTTAAATGTACCTCAATGTATTTTAATACTTGCCCGAAATCAGAAAAGCCGGTAAAATAAACTTTGAACTATTCTGCTTTAAGTGACGATCCACACTTTGTACAGAACTTTGCCTCAAACGGTATTTGTGCTCCGCAGTAAGGACAGAATTTATAAGTAAGAGTCGTGGTCTTCCTCATTTTTTCCATCTGAGTTTCGGTGTAGGGTGTTAACGGTGTAGGGGCTACGGATACTGAGACTGGTACTATTTGAACCTTTGCTACCGGCAGTTTTTTCTCTAAAAGGAGGTAGTCATGAACCTTTTTCACATATTTGTAGTGGAAGAACTTAACATAAATAACAGTTGTGAGATAAACTGGAACAGAAGCAAGTGCTAATGCCACCAAAAAGGATAGTAAAGCTGCAACTGCTCCAAATGTAGTTAATACAGCAGTTATGAAGCCTATTAACGCACTTAGCCCAGCAATGCTTCGAAGATAAAGCAAAATATGTTCTCCAACACGCATTACTCTATTAGCCTCCTTATCGTATTCAATCCACCCGCTATCAAGAAGAATCCAAAGAAACGTAATTGGACAAATGTAAAGTGGAGAAGCAAATGCCAACAAAGAGAAACTTTTCAATGGTTTTGAGAAATCTGCACCAATGAACTTAATGACATATTGCAGGACTCCAAACATAAGAAGTATAGGTAAAAATGACCTATTAACTCCTTCGTCGAGCAATGCTTGTTTCCATTCGATCTTCTCTGGAATTTTTTCCTCAGTCAAAAAAGTCCCGCTTTTAATTTCAACCGTTTCACTTGGCTTGGGAACAATTATTTGAAGTAAATTAAACCAAATTTTCAATATCCACCAGGACGACGCAATATAACCCGTTAACCACCAAGTTATAACACCTAAGATAACAAAAATAGGCAAAATAGCTCTTAACACAGGATAGACGAGGTAAATAACAGTCATAGAGATGATTAGAAAAACCCAAAGAATTTTTATCATTTTCACAATATCCAAGACGTTCAACTCCAATTAGTGTTAAATATAACTTCTTTCAATCCATTTGCTATTTGATAACTGAAGTTGTATTTAAAGTTCACTATTTGTTGTAGGTAAAGATACAACAAACTGGAACAAACCTTTAACACAGCCCGTTATTAAAGATGTTGAACTAAAAACAAACTGAATCAAATGTAAGTGAGATGATCGAATTTTAGGCACAGAAACGTAAATATTAAGAAAAACAAGTATGAAAACAATCACAGGCAATAATAAAATGAAGAACACGATGTTAATAATACCGTTATAACTGCCCCCAAGAAGCACAACTACTAAGGTGGCCAGTACGTAAATATCCATATTAATGGGCCAATCCATCGCTTACCCCCTCAAAAAAAGAAAAACATTTCTATTATTTCCGCATCTTCATCGCTAATTCCCACCATTAACAGAATAGCTAAAGTCAAGAAACACGCTACTTTAATATGTGTCATAATGAGTATTTGGCGCTGCTTTCTCACCTCAAATCTGATTCTAACGATAGTTTTAATAGCAAGTTTATCTACTATATTTTCAGTTTTTAAAGGTAGGTTTTAGAATGGTCGCTATTATGAGTATTTCTCCCCCTGACGAATTATTGGCAATGTTAAGAAGCGGCGGTCAAATTTTTATAATAAAGGGAGAAGCGGGAACTGGAAAAACAACACTTGCCATGGAAATTATACGATCAATCGAAGAAGATGGAGGATGCGGCTTCTATTTATCAACACGTGTCCCTATAGACAAAATCTTTATGCAATTCCCATGGTTAAAGGAGCTAAAAATCGAAGACAAAATTCTAGATGCTAGGAAAACAATATTACCTAAAATTGACAAGTATTTCATCGAATTTTTAACTTCCCAGGACTTCCTAAAAGTTATCTACTCAAAGGTCTCCCAAGAAAAGAAAAAACCCACAGTAATCATAATAGATAGCATTGACGCGCTTAAAGCCGACCTCGACATTCCACCTGAAGACTTTTCAATTGAAAAAATGATGGTTGAAATATCGGAAAGAACAGGCGCCAACATGATTTTTATCTCAGAAGGGGTAAAGGAAACAAAGTTAGACTACATTGCGGACAGCATAATTATTCTTCGAAAAAAATACATCAATGGCAGAGTTATTCGAAATCTAGAACTAGAAAAAACACGAACAACCGAAATAAAGAGACCCGTTATAATATTTTCAATAAAAGATTCAAGATTCATACATTTCACTTCAAAAGTTCTTGAATACCCAACCAAACCATTAGATGTAAGTATACCAGAGGAAAACACGGTTCACGTATCAACTCTTATCGAAGAGTTTGATAAAATACTCAGTGGAGGCTTTGAAAAGGGAAGCATAAACATAATAGAAGCTGGCAGAGGAGTAGGAAGAGATTACCGTTGGGTCTCTGCGCCTCCAGCGCTGAATCTCGTCTTTAAGAAGAAACCAGCTTTCTTTATACCGTCTGAAGGATACTCTCCAGCTTCGGTCAGAAAATGGTTTGAACCAATGATTGGCAAAGAACTTTACAGAAGATATATCCACGTGTTTCAGTTTTCAACCACAGGAACCAGTTCAGAGAAAAATATACATGTAATTGATTGGGCGGACTCAGTCACAGACTACAAAACAATTAGAGAAACTATATCTAGTGTTCTAGATGAACTTGGAACCGAAGAATTTTTCTTTTATGTAGGAGCAGATACTTTAGAACATTTATATGGAGCAGAAAATCTTAAAAGAATAATTGGCCGATTGGCAAAAGACGCAAAAGATTCCTCCGGAGTCTTTTTAGTGGTTGTAAAGACAGGTCAAAAAATACTGGAAGGACTTGACCACCTAGCGTCAACTTACTTTAAAATGGAAAGCCTAGCTGGAATCACACTGTTTTATGGACTACTACCAGCAACAAACACTTACTCTTTGGTAATAGAAGAAACCGATGAAAAAATAATACCAAAACTAATCCCAATAGAATAACTATAACTTCAATCACGAAATACATAGTATATCAGAGTGGAAAACAAAAACGGAAGAAAAGACACAAGCAATAGTAGCAAAAAGAATACAATGTTACCATTAAAATTGTAGCTACCTCCAGGAATCATAACCAGTAAAGTTGCTGGTACAGCAAATATCCAAATTAATGGGCCAACCCATTTTTTACCTGTTAAAGACGGAAATAGCATTTCCATCATCTTCGCATTTTCATCACTAATTCTTACTATTAACGGTACAGCTAAAATGATTGCTAAAGGCAAAAAATATATCGAGCTAATTCTTAGCGTAGTTGTAATCGCTTTAATGTCACCAAAAGGCTTGAATGAACCTAAAACCATGTATCCCAACGCGTTAAGAAAACTCCAAAACGAAAACCAAACAAGAAACGGATAAACAACCACTAAAAACTTTCTATCGATACCTCTAATTTTCGGCATAACTATAAATGTAGCAATAAAACAGAAGAAAATAACCACCGTAATACCAGCGGTTGCAAAAAGAAGTTTCGCATAGAACCCTTTTACATTAGCTATCACATAAGATGACTCATACGGCCAAAGAAGAGAAATGTAAACTTCCTCCACATATCCATTAGTTAAAAAAGCTACGAAAAAATGCCCTCCTTCATGTAATACCTCTACTACGATCTTTGCGATGAAACTTGCAAAAATCAACCATGTAACTTTGATTACTCTTTCTGAAAACTGCAAAATCTCAGCACCCTACTTTAATGATTTAACTTTAAAAGCTAGAACCGCAATGACTACGTAGGTAGCCATGAAAAACACGACAAATATAGCTATATTTATCGGAGCAATCAAACCAATAAGTAGTCTTTCAGTTTCAGATACTTCTGGAAGCCAAAATCTTTTCAAAGTCCAGAAATATGCTGCCAAAATCCAAGCAATAAGCGCTATAACAGTAGAAAACAAAACAATTATTACCTGTTTCTTCAACATTTCAATCTCCTAACCCCTTTATTAAACATAATAAATATTATCTTTAAACTAATTTTAAGTTGTTGCTCTTGTCATTTAAAATCTGAGGAAAACACATCTAAACAAGATATCTTCTTATTAAATTACCCCACCTGTCCAGATACTTTCCTTACAATAAAATAAATAATGGAAGATAAAAATAAAGTGTTATTTTCTTCGTCTTAGAACTAAGTACGAAGCAATTACTGCCACAACTATTACGATCAACGCTACCGCAATGTACGAGGTAGGATAACCAGCAACACCTTCGGAAGTCCCAGTAGTGGCGGCTTCCTCAGCAGTGGTAACTAAAGTCCATAGAGATGTATGTGTTGTTACAGCAACCGCATAATGCACGCCGTCCTCTACAACGATACTAGTAGGCACCGTGTTCCAAGTTCCAGTTTGTTCATCGTAATATGCTATCTTTACATCTTCTGACGATATGTTTTCTGGAATCCTTATTTTAATTGTTAGATTTCCACTAAGTTCCTCCGAGTTAATTTCTAAAACCACATCTACTGCAAGTGTTAAGTTTTCCGGTAGCTTCCTTAAAACTTCTTGTACATCACTCGCGTTAAACGCTCTTGATACTAAAGTTGCGTTTCCTTTTGCTTCCACCTTAATAAGCACGTGGCCTTCCTTTTCAATTTCCAATTTTCCGTTTTCTAAATTCACTAGTACGCACTCATTAACAGAAATTCTTGCAGTTTTTCCGATAGCATCTATAACCTTTTCAACAGCTGGACCATGTAATCTATTTCTCATCTCAGCTAACTGTTCTTCACTGTATTCTCCTTCCTCACCTTCAACTATAGACCTAACTATGATCCTCAGTGAAAAGCCCTGTTCATCCAAGTATGAAGTGAAATCATCAAAGCTTCCTGCTGACATCGTGGCTCCAATGAAAGAACAGAAATCTATTGTTGCACCAGGAGTCACAAACATAGCTTCATGTATTCCAAAGTACGTCTTCAAAGGTTCGTTTTCCGTATCAATGTATTCCAGCACTTTTGGTAGAAGTCCTCCTCTATCGCCCCAAACATCGCTTAACAATTCTGTCACAACGCTAATATTTACATTAACCACGTCAGAAGTGGTTACATTATACCATGTGACCGGTGAATCACCGTATTGCTGAAGAACAATTCCTAAACGTTGCTCAACAAGCTCCTTTATAGTGCCATTCGTGTTGTCTGTAACATGAATATACACAGTGCCATTAAAGTATCTGAATACTTGAATAACTCCATTCTTCGTAGCTTCTCCGCACACCTCTTTTGACTCCCTCATAAGCTCCATCATTTTACTACGATCTTTCACTAGATCCTTCATGTCGTCTGGCGTCATATTCTCTACGGCCGTCACATTACTAAAATCGCTGAGTTCTTCCCATTCGCCTTCATGATGTCTTTCCATGAAAGTTGTCATATTCATCAATGCGTAATGGATCGTGTAACTGGTGAAATTATCGGTTCTCCTGTAGAAAAGACCTGCAAATACTGCTTGAGAATCTAATGTTCCTGGAAGAGTAAAAGTACTCATGTTCACCAATGTACCATCAACGATTAATGTGTCATTTGTAACAGCCACTGCACGTAAAGTAGCTATTTTTCTTGTCGTCTCCATTCCTGCTTGATACCCTGTCTGGGTTCCAGTAGCTTTATACTCTACAAGGGCAACGGTTGATGGTGTTAATAACATAAAGATCATCGCACACACCAATGCCATAAAAAGCAATTTTTTCATGTCAGTCACCTCACTGTTGTTTTTCTCTCATATTTTTCTATGTATTACTGAATACAGCTTGAAATATAAGCATTTAGTTAAAATATTCCCTAATCGTCACTCTACAAGCCTCGAAACCCATACTCGAGAAAATTCGAGGTCATATACCTCACCCTACAAAAGAACACAACAACATAACGTGTTATTATACAAAGCATGAAGGTATCTTTGAATAATTAGAGAAAAGTATCTTTCCATAAAGCCAACTTTCTCCACCCATCAACCCATAAAACAGTTAATTCTCAGGAAAACTACTTACTAGAATTCGATTTAGCCGTGAAGACCGTAGACGACTCGTTTTGACCATACATTTTTAAACGGTATCATTAATTTCCTTAAATACCAGTATTCCAGGTGTTTAGTGTGAGTAGCCATTGGACATGTAGATTTTTTATCGAAGCAGGTGAATTGTTTCTAAGAATAATGAATGAAGGATGGAAGACGGCCGAAACAGAAGCTAACGCAATAGCAAAACTTCTAAGAAAACATGGACTGGAAAAAGGTAAAGTGCTAGAATTAATGTGTGGTAACGGTAGGATTTCAATAAATTTAGCAAAACTCGGCTATAAAGCAGTTGGGATTGATATATCTCCCATGTATATAAAGGATGCTAGAAGAAGGGCTAAGGAACATAATGTAGCGGAAGATGTAAAGTTTTTGGTCGGGGATGTAAGACAACTGGACAAAGTAATTAAAAATGAAGGGAAATTTGATGCTATTATAAATAATTGGACGTCCATAGGCTACTACGATGAAAACGTGGATCAATTAATATTTAGTAAAGCTAGGAAACTAGCAAAGAAAGGGAGTATTTTAATTATAGCGAACTGTGCATCCAGAGATTTTCAAATAAAAATATTTCAACCAAAAATTTGGGAAAAATTTGGCAACCTCATAGTTCTTCACGAAAATGAATTTAACTATCAAACATCGAAACTAAAAAGCACTTGGCACTTCTTTGAGCAAGAAAATAACAATCTGAAATTTCTTAAAAAACTTGGACTTGAACTTAGACTGTACAGCATACATGAACTTATTGCAATTCTGAGAAAAGCAGGCTGGGAAACCATAGAAACATACAAAAACATAATAATATTAGAGCCATTCGACCCTCTAGTGCCAATCAACATTGTAGCAAAAGCAATATGACAACAAGAAAAGTAACAACATTTCGGTGTTTCATTAACCGTAAGTTCAATTGAGAAGATATCTTAGATATTGGTTCGCTACTGGTTGAATATTCTCCTTAATAGTTCTAAATCTTCTTTTAATTTTCGTGAAAATTCTTTACGATACTCCAATACAAGTGAAGAATTGGGATTTATCAAATCGACATTAAGTATTTTATGAAAATCAAGTATACCCTTTTCGCTGAATATTGGTATATGGTTCAGAGATTTTTCTGTAGCTTCACCAGTTTTCTCTCTGTTTGAAACGTGGTACACAAGTATGAAATCCTTAAACTCTCTTATTTGTCTAACTATTTGATCTTGATCATCTGGAATGTGAGAAAAATCGTAACACATCCCATAGAAGTCTCTTCTCGCGCAGAACCTATATATTTCATATGGGTTTCTGAAAAGTCTATGTTCGTTAATGAAAGTTTCCCAGCAAAGCGTTACCCCGTAATCCTCAAGTATAGAGGTAATCTTTTCATCCAATATCCTTACCGCATCTTCCCTAGTAAGTCCTCTCTTCAAAAAGCAAGGGTGCAACACAATTGTATTACAACCCAACCTATTGGCAAGGATACAACACCCTTCAATTATAATCTTAAATTCTTCGACTCTATGTATTTTTGCATTAGGTGCGTGTATTGTTACAACTTCTAAGTCTCTCTTCTTCACTTCTTTAAGAATATCTCCTATTCTCAGCTTGAGAAAGTCTTGAACACTAAAGAACGCTAACTCTATCTCCCTGATATCTTCGAAAAAGTCTGGGAAGTCGCATCGCACCCCAAAACGCATATTACCTCACCTAAATTTTTGTGACGTTATATGTAATAGGTTCTGTAAAGAATGTAAAACAGGCGTAGATTAAACCTTAGCTTTCATAACACTTTTAAATCCTCTTTTTGTTCTAAGAACTAATCCGTTTCTTATTAACCTATGCAAATGTTTTTCTATCATTATTTTTTCGAAATGCTTAAATACCAGCTTTGGTTCTCGAAACCGCCCATAAATTATGGCTTTATTGACAATTTCATCAATAGTATGTTCATCTTTTAAAAAATCCACCACTTTTCTCTCCCTTTCGAAAATCTTATCTAAATATTCGTTAAGCCTTGTCTCAATAGCATCCCTGCCCATAATGATTCCCTTATGGCTTGTAACGGCTATCTCCGCCCTTAATTTTTTCACCTTATTTATAGAATCTATAAATTGATCTACATCGGAGTCTAAGCACCCATACCAAGGCCCAAAAGAAGTTAAATCTATGTCAGAAAGAAAAATGATCTTTGCATCGGGAATAAAGAAACAACAATGACCAATAGAATGCCCAGGTGCATGTATCACCTTTAACTTAACATCCCCCAGGTCAAAAACATATCCATCTTCAAATTCGAAATCAACCCTAGAATTTCTTAACCCGAACATTTCCTTTAGAAAAACACGTATAGCTTCAACTACCTCGTGTTCTAACGGTCCGTAACGTTTCAATAATTCATTTACAGATCTCACAGCCGGAGCGTCAAATCTATGACAGCAAATTTTCGCATTTTCAAACAAATAGTTGCAACATGTATGGTCTTCATGACAATGAGAGTTAATAATTAAATCAACTCTTCTCTGCTTTAAAATTCTCTTTATAACTTTTTTCCCGAGACCGGTGTCAATTAAAGCCTTAACCTCATCATCAATAAATAGGGAGTTCGAGAAAGGATACCTACCATGGTTTTCTCCCTCTATAAAAAACACCTTGTCGGAAAGTTCAGTCCACTTCATTTTTTCACATCCAAACTATCGTTTAAAACGGTAGCGACGGTCATAGCTGAATTCAAAATAGCTTTTCAACACTATTCCTTAAAGTAGGGTATGATTTTCTCGCCGTATAACTTATACTGCATGTCTCTATACTTTTCTGAAACTAATGCTACAAGTACTATGTGTTGAGCACCAGCTTTTATCCATTTTTCAAGTTTATCAATACATGTTTCAGGGGATCCCCAAACATAAAATTCCTCAACATCATCAAAAGATATTTTCGACGCATATTCCATAATTTTCCTAACGTTTTCAGGTGTATACACAAATTTCTCGAGAGAAAGTTCCTCGGGCACTTCTATGCCCTTTCTCTTTAGTTCTTCCGCAGCAAAAACCGAAAAAACTCTAGCAGGAAACTCGATAATTCTACCAGCAGTTTCGTCATCCTGTGCAACAACACCATAAAGTAAAACACCATATTCAAATTCACCAGACATACCATATTTCCTTCTTAGATTCTCTAGTTCCTCAAGCTTTTTCTTGTAGTCTCCTGGTATTCTTCCAAGTGGAAGCCACCCATCACCATATTTAGCTGTAATTTTCAAAGTTCTTGGTGAGTTTGCAGCAATCCAAAGCGGTGGATAAGGTTTTTGAACAGGCTTAGGCCGAATAAAAGCACCCCTCAGCTTGAAGAACTTACCATCATAGTTCACAGGATCTTTAGCCCAAAGCGATAAAATAACTTCTATGGCTTCTTTCATCCGGGAAACAGGCTTATCCCAAGGTATGCCGAAAGGAACAATGCTCATAGCTTCTCCAGCACCAACGGCAGCAATAACCCTGCCATTTGAAATATGGTCAAGTGTCATAATTGTTTGTGCAAGAACTGCAGGATGCCTAGTCTGAATATTAGTGACCGAAGTTCCAAGCTTAACTTTCTTCGTTACCATAGCAACCGCGGCAAGCGAGGTGTAGGCCTCCATTGCATCAAGTCTCCGCAACCCCATTCCTACTAGGTGATCTGCCATCCAAATAGAATCAAAACCAAGTTCTTCAGCCATTTTAGCACGTTTCAGAATCTCCTCCCAAGGGTGAAAAGGAAGAGCAATACCAAACTTAGTATCTTCCTCCATATCTAACCCCCACATACATCAAAGCGAGTTTCAATTAACATATACTTCCATGACCTAGTCTACACCACTATATTTTAGTATTGTAGTTGGAGGTCAACTAAGTCAAATATCAAATTAAAGTACGTTAATGGTACGAAAAACGAACCCCAAAGTTTTTATTAATGCCCTCTAAGTCTAAACAAAACATACTATCGATGTTAGGAGGGAGACTAAATGCCAAGAGCTCCTAAAGTTGACCACAACCTATGTAAAGGCCACGGCATTTGCTACGATGTCTGCCCAGCTGACCCAAAGGTCTACGAAATTAAAGGAGACCCACCTAGAGCATGGGTGGTAAACCCAGAGTCATGTATTGAATGTGAGTCATGTGTTGCAAACTGTCCAGAAGGAGCAATAGAACTAGTGGACATCGAAGAAGCCGGACCAAGACCTGAAAGCTAAATATCACCTTTCCCTTTTTATAAAAGAAATTTTTGATGAAATAGTACTGAGCATCGTTAGTAGCTGTCTTGTGAGTAGGAAGAGTAACCTAGTTTTAACGCTTTTATGTTAATTTCTCTCCAAGGTTCAGGCATTTTTGAAATAACTTTTTCGATGTTTTCCAGTTTTACGAAGCCATCAAGTATTTTACTGCCAAGCAACGCGCCAAGCATAACCATGTTCGCCGAAACATAGCTTCCAGCTTCTTCAGCAAGTTTATCAGCCTCTAAAATCACCGTTTTCAGCCCAATTGATTTAATTTTTTCAATTATTTCATCCATCTTAGGCATTTTTACCCCAGGTATATTGGGTCTAATTAGTCTCTTATTCAGAATTAGAATTGTTTCCTTGTTCGCGTAATTGATGTATCTTGCAGCTTCTAACAGTTCCATTGAAACAATTACATGAGCTCCATTTAGAGGAATCAATGGAGATTCAACATCGCCAAGCCTTATATGCGTTACTACACTTCCTCCTCTTTGAGCCATGCCATGTACTTCTGCAGTTAAAACTTTAACTCCATTTAGTATTGCCGCTTCAGCTAAAACTCTTCCAAATGTTATTAATCCTTGGCCTCCAACACCGACAGCTAAAACATTCTTATATCTATCATTCATTTTTACCACCAAAGTTCCTTCCATTCCTTTCCAGGTTTAATTGTAGGCTCTATAGCTTGAACTGGACAAACTTGAGCACAGTCTCCACAGCCGGCGCAAAGCATCGGATCAATATAGGCTTTTCCATCTTCTAATACTTGGATGGCTGGGCAAGCGAACACATTATAACATCTTGTACACGCTGTACATTTCTCGAGATTAACTCTATAAACAGGTATCTTAATGTTTTTCCTGCGAGCATCTGAAATAACTAACAAGGCACATTTTCTCGAAGACACGATAACGGCTGGCTTCCTTTTTTCTTCAACAAATTTTAGTGCTTCAGCAATTTTCTCCGCAGCTTCATCTAGTTTAAACGGGTTAACAACGTCTATGTATTCTACTCCAAGCGACCTAGCTATGTTCTCTGGTCTTATTATTTTCGCTGGTTCCCCACTAGCTGTCATACCTGTTCCTGGATGAGGTTGATGACCAGTCATCGCTGTTGTCCTATTATCCAATATGATTGTTAGGAATGGCGTGTTGTTATACACAGCATTTATTAATGGTGGAATTCCCGCGTGGAAAAACGTTGAATCACCTATAATCGCTATCATAGGCTGCTTAGTCGTTACCGCCAATCCATTTGCCGCACCTATACTTCCACCCATCTCTATGCATGTGTCTTGTACTCTGTAAGGTGGATTTACACCTAAAGTGTAACAACCTATGTCCCCAAGATACACGGGTTTCATTTTCAACTTGCTTACAGCTTTTTTAAGAGCGAAAAAAGTTGCTCTATGAGGACATCCAGGACAGAGAGTTGGTGGTCTTGGTGGAACCTCAATACTTACTTCTTGATGAGTTCCTAGCCATGGAACACTTTGCTTGGAGACATTTAAGAACTTTACAAGGAAATCAGCAACTTTGTTTAACGTTAGTTCCCCAGCTCTCGGAACCATATCCTTGCCGTGCACCTTTGCAGGCATTCCTTCTTCCTGAAGTATAGCTTTTACTTTATCCTCAACTATAGGTTCCAATTCCTCCACTACAAGAACTTCCTCAGCGTCTTCAACAGCCTTAACCACGAGTTTTCTAGGCACAGGAACCGTTGAACTAAGTTTAAGCAGAGTTACATCGTTTATCTTATCCATTTCCCTTAACACATCAACTACATGTCCATAGGTTATTCCACAAGCAATTATGACTTTCTTTGAACCTGGATTTTCAACCCTATTAAAAGGAAAATTGTTAACAGCCTCTTCTATCTTACTCCATCTTTTCAAAAGCTTCAATCTAAGCTTCCGGGCATGCGCAGGAACAACAACCCATCTTTCAGCATTTTTAGTAAATTCACCCCAAACAGGCTTTCTTAACTTTCCTAGCTGCACTGGGCCTCTTGCATGACTTATTCTCGTTGTTGTCCTTAAAATTACTGGATGCTCAAACTTCTCACTGAAATCAAAAATCTCCTTGGTGAGTTCTTTCGCTTCCGCCGGACTATATGGTTCAAAAACAGGTATAAAGGCATGTAAACCATACCATCTATTATCTTGTTCGTTCTGACTACTCCACATGCCAACATCATCCGCTGTTACAATTACAAATCCCCCTCTAACCCCTGTATACGCACTACTCATGAAAGGATCCGCTGCAACATTTAAACCAACATGCTTCATACATGTTAAAGCTCTAACACCCGACATCGCCGCACCATAAGCCGCCTCAAAAGCAACTTTCTCATTTGTACTCCACTCCACATGTATACCCAGCACATTAGCGTATCTTGCAAGAGTCTCTACAATCTCCGTTGAAGGAGTCCCAGGATAAGCCGAGGCAAAAGATATACCAGCCTCCACAGCTCCTCTAGCTACCGCTTCATTCCCCATTAGCAAGACAGTCTTACCAACCTGTTCAAGAAAAGCCTTAGACATAAGTATACACCCAATGTGAAAAACAACGAGTAAACTAATAAGCCTTATGACTACGTCCAACATTTATTCTTAGATCAAGTAATGACATGAATGTTGTCCTGCTTTATCATAATGCACTAAGCTACCTAATAATAGTGTATTAATTTAAATGGCTGTAAAATTCATATGGTTAAAATTGGATAGATATTAAAAGCACTCTTACGTAATACAGGAATAAAAGGGATTAACTGATCATTTTCAGCTAAAAGTTAGAAACTTAATACATTACAAATATTATTCTAATTTCAAATGATATGTATATTTTGCACATTTTCTTACCACAATTTTTAAATAATTCCTCCATAGTAACTTTTATCGCCAATACTAAAAAGGGTTGATCTATATTGGTTAAAAGGAGAGGGATAACCAAATTAACAGCAATAGTGCTAGCAGTAGTAATCGTGGGCGCCATCGCCGCTGGCATCTACTTATACCTAACAATAGGGCCTGGTGCTGAGAAAGCTAAAGTCGCCATACTCTTCGATGTTGGAGGGCGAGGAGACCTAAGCTTTAATGATATGGCTTGGCTAGGAGCAGAAAAGGCAGCTGAAGACTTCAAAATCAACGTAACCTACCTTACACCCCCATCCCTAGCTGACATGAAACCAGTACTCGAGGAATACGCTGGAAGCGGCGAATACGAACTGCTTGTTCTTATCGGCTTCCTATGGACAACACCACTCAATGAAACAGCAGACAAATACCCCGACCAAAAATTCGCATTAATAGACGCCACAACAGGGGTCGAAAGACCCAACGAAGTCGACATACTTTTCAGAGAACAAGAATGTGCAAGCCTAATTGGCATAGCAGCATCAGGAATGGCCAATGTCTTGGGAGGCGATACTGTCGCTGCTTGCGCCGGTATGGACATACCACCGCTATGGAAATTCCACATAGGCTACTTATTTGGCATTAAATACTACGAAAAGAAAACTGACAATACTACAAACCTATTATGGGATTACACAGGTACATTTACTGATCCAAATGTTGGAAAACAACATACCGAACAACTACTACGTGAGGGTGCTAAAGTAGTTTACGGCTTAGCTGGTGCAACCCATTTAGGTGCGTTTAGGGCTGTCAAAGAATGGGAAGAAACACATGGAGAGAAAGTTTTTGCAATAGGTCAAGATGCCTCACAAGAATGGATAGATCCCTATCACATACCGTTAAGTGGAGCTAAAAGAGTTGATGTAGCCGTTTACACAGCCATTGAAATGGTTATTAAAGGGACGTGGGAAGGAGGGATAAAAACACTTGGCCTCGTTGAGGGAGGCGTGGGTATATGGGATCTAGATGGTGTTAAATGGTTTGCCGAACTTGCTGATGATGCTGGGAAACTGTCAGAAGATCTAACACCTGACAACGTTGTAAAAATAGTTAATGAGACAAGAGAGAGCTATATAAGACCCGCAGTGAAAAACTTAATGAACGAACTCGAAGAAATGATAAAATCAGGTCAAATTGCGTTCAAAACACCGTTAACTCACGATGAATACGAAGATATTATCTCGCAGCTTGAGGCAGGAAACCTAAATGCTGCTCTAGAGAAAGGTTCAATAGGTTAATTCTCTTCATATATACCATTTTTTCTTTTAATGGGAATAATGTATACGGCTAACTATGAGTGGTTGAGTGTGGTAAAATGCCAGAAGAAAAAACAGCAATAGAAATGAGCAATATCACCAAGATATATCCTGACGGAGTCGTAGCACTCCGAAACGTTGATCTAATTGTCAAAAAGGGCGAAATACATGGTCTTTTAGGTGAAAATGGTGCAGGTAAAACAACTTTAATGAGAATTCTCTACGGAGAAATAAAACCCAGCAAAGGAACCATAAAAATATTTGGGAAAAAGGTTCGATTCAGAGGTCCCTGGGATGCCATAAAAGAAGGCATAGGAATGGTCTACCAACATTTTTCCCTAATACCGCCATTTACGGTCTTAGAAAACCTAGTTCTATCCTTATCATCAATTGCTAAAGTAAATGTAAATGAAGTTAAAGAAAAAGCAAAAAACATAATCGAATCGATCGGACTTAATGTCCCCCTTAATGTCAGAGTTGAAATGTTAGATGTAGGAGTTCAACAAAGGGTTGAAATACTTAAGGTTCTGATGAGAGATGCTAAAATTCTCATACTTGATGAACCAACCTCAGTTTTAACACCCACCGAGGTCAACGAATTTTTAGAAATGCTTAGAAAACTCAAAAAAATGGGCATAACAATCATATTTATCACGCATAAGCTAAAAGAAGCTAAATCTATAACGGACTCCATAACAATTTTGAGGAAGGGAAGAGTGGTCGACGTTGTCGAAACAAACAAAGTTAATGAGATCGACCTGGCTAAAATGATGATAGGAAGAGAGACCATTTTAAAAATACCTGAGAAACGTAGCCGTCCAGAAGCTGGTAGCGTCATATTAAAGGTCGAAAACCTGCATGTCAGAGATGATAAAGGACTGCTTGCCGTTAAGGGAGTTTCTTTTATCCTTAGAGAAGGCGAAATACTGGGATTAGCAGGTGTCCAAGGAAATGGGCAAAGAGAACTTGTAGAAGCAATAATAGGTTATAGACCTGTTGAAAAGGGCAGAGTAATCTTCATGGGTGAAGACGTTACTGGAAGATCTCCTTCAGAGATCTACGGCAAAGGACTTGCATATATACCTGATTCAAGAGCAATAGGCTTGGTCTTGGACATGGACGTCATCAGTAACTCCATCCTAACGAGGCTAAAGAACTTTCTAAGCAAAGGTGGAAGAATTGTGTGGGATAAAGCTCAATCATTTTCTTCCAAGATCGTTAAAGACTTTGAAGTCGTTATTGACTCTCTTAAAGCCCCTGTTAAATATCTCAGTGGCGGAAACCAGCAAAGACTTCTTGTCGGTAGGGAAGTCATCTGGAAACCCAAAGTTATAATAGCTGCTGAACCCACGCACGGACTAGATATAGCCGCCACAGAATATATAAGGTCTCTTTTAGTCGAGCTTAGGGACAGAGGAACAGCTATACTGCTAGTTTCAACGGATTTAGACGAAATATTTCAACTAAGTGATAGAATTGCTGTAATATATGAAGGGGAAATTATGGCTACTGGCCGCCCTGAAGAATTTACACCAGAGAAACTGGGTCTTTTAATGGGTGGTGTTAAATGTCAAGTAAAAAGCTAGGCAAATTGGAATTTACAGAATATGAATTTTTCATAATTGAAACAACTGGCTCGGTGGCGGCTGGACTAATTGTTAGCGGAATCATTCTTGCAATTTTGGGTTATAATCCTCTCAGAGGGCTATCGCTTCTCCTCTTCGGGGGTATTCGAAATCCAGATTATCTGTTAAGTAGGGCTACCTTTATCATGATGACAGGCCTTGCTTTTGCCATACCTATGTATGCAGGTCTCTTCAATATTAATGGCGAGGGGGAAATGTATATTGGAGGTTTAACAGCTCTTCTAGTAGCTATTTACACGGGTAATGGATTTTTAGCTATTTTAATGGGAGGGTTTGCAGGTGCGGTTCTAGGCCTTATTATCAGTGTACTCAGAGTATATAGAGGGGTTAACGAGGTAGTAACTGCCATTATGTTAAACATGGCCATATATTACATGATCATTTACTTAATAACCGCAAAGCTCTACGATCCTGTGGCTCCCCACGAATCCTTAAAGGTTCCTGCTTCAGCTAGATTCGGTCTACTAAAATTAGGAGTTTTTAGAATACATATAATATTTCCACTTGCCTTGATTTTCATTGCCTTCAGCTATTATATACTCTACTTTACCAAACTAGGCTATGAGATAAGAGTTTCAGGTCTTTCACCAGCCTCCGCAAAATACGCTGGAATTGACCCAAATAAAGCCATGATAAACTCGATGATACTTGGCGGCTTTTTTGCAGGTGTAGGGGGTGCTCTAAACGTCATTGGTTTTATGTACTATATGGACAGTATGTTAACTTCAATGCACGGTATGGGATTTGACGGCATAGGTGTCGCCTTAATGGGTAGGAATAACCCTATAGGAATAGTGTTGGCATCAATATTTTTCTCAATGCTCATACTTGGTAGCCAAAGAATGCAATTGCTAATGCGGGTTCCAAAAGAATTGGCAGATGCATTAAGCGGCGTGATAATAATAGCATTTTCCTTACCTTATGCATATAGAATGCTTATAAGCTATCTCAGAACGAGGAGGATGATAAAAGTTGGAGCTGAACATCATAGCTAATCTACTTATCATAAGCCTTGTACCTATGGTCCCTCTACTCTTGGGCTCCGTAGGAGAGATTGTAGCTGAAAAGGCAGGTGTCGTCAACATAGGAATAGAGGGAATATTCCTCTTATCTGCTCTAACATCAGCAGTGATCGACTTCTTTACAGGCAACTTAATACTGGCTATATTAACCGGAATAGTTACAGGAACTGGTTTAGGTATACTCCACGGCATAATAAGCGTTTATTTGAGGGGGGATCAAATAGTAGCTGGTGTAGGTGTAAACATGTTAGCTTACGGTTTATGTGTCATTTCCTTGGTTACCATATGGGAAACGTTCGGTAGCTCCCCTCCGGTAAAAACTGTGCCTAAACTTAAAATATTTGATCTAAGAGTATCCCCTCTTGTAATTGTTTCCATAGCAATAGCTTTAGTTACTTGGTATTTCCTATTTAAAACAAATACCGGACTTAGGCTCAGGGCCTGTGGTGAAGATCCAAGAGCTGCTGAAACTATGGGTGTTAACGTTATGAGAACAAGGTTTCTGGCAACAGTTTATGGTGCAATGTTGGCTGGGCTCGGGGGCGCCTATCTTTCTATCGACTGGGTAGGACAATTTACCAGAGAAATAGCGGCAGGTAGAGGTTTTATAGCTTTGGCAAATGTTGCATTTAGTGGATGGAACCCACTAATAGCAATAGCAGGAGCATTCATATTCGGCTTCTTTGAAGCTTTATCCATTTACTTGAGTATTAGGTATGGTCAATTTGCCCTCGTTTATTTATTCAAAACAATACCTTACTTAGGTACAATAGCTGTAACGATCATATTTGTGGGAAGAGCAAAGACGCCAGCAGCGCTCGGAAAACCCTACATTAAAGAATAAATTAACTAGATCACTTTAGTTTTAATTTTTAGTAATTTCACTAATACTATTTAAATATTGATTGCTACTCATGACTTGCTGTGCAACTTTTAGACGGCAACCAAACATATAATAGCATAATTTTCCAACTTAGTTATTAAGTTATTTAGAAGGTGCAAATAATGGTTGAAGAAAATTTTTTCAGGGAGAGGGTAGAGAAATTTCAACAGCTAATGAGAGAAAATAACATTGATGCATCTATGATAAGAACTCTATCTTCATTCATCTATTTTACTGGCGTTAAATGGCTCAGACCTGCTCTACTTATACCTGCCGAAGGTGAACCAATTGCATTTATTTTCGAATATGAAGCAGACGAGTTCAAAGAAAAGACTTGGATCAAAAACGTTAAAACTTGGAGAAGAACCCCGGAACTTATGGGATCAGTTACCAAAGCAATAAGAGAAGGAAACTACAAAAGAATCGGATTCGACTATAGCGTTGAAAGAGATTCCTTTGTCCTCTTCTTTGAACTGTTTAAGAAGCTTAACCCGAAAGTGGAAGTAGTTGATGTTCATGCATTAATAATGAAGCTTAGGATGATTAAAGACGCTAAAGAAATAGAATATATACAGAAAGCTTCAAACATCGCTGTAAAAGGAATCTCATCCGCCATAGACGCTATTGATGCAAATGTTAGTGAAAACGA
>Ga0209410_1000173_pt1 | contig 27122 bp, 19 predicted proteins | sample Mar14436cmmetaG_FD_184135 | JGI IMG/M metagenome (GOLD analysis project Ga0209410, IMG submission 184135) | Marine hydrothermal vent microbial communities from Guaymas Basin, Gulf of California to study Microbial Dark Matter (Phase II) - Marker... ... | reverse complement strand
TCGAAATAAAAGAAATTGGCTATGAACCTGGACGATACAAACTTCCATCCCCAAGTGTTAAACCTGATGAAAAAAAGCCAAGGATTCCTTTGTTAGGATGCGGAGGTACGATTGCCAGTAGGCTCGATTACCGTAGCGGCGCTGTTATTCCTGCTTTAACTCCTGAAGAACTTTACAGTATGGTTCCTGAACTAGCAGATATAGCATTCGTATACCCAAGACTTCTATTTGAACTATTTAGCGAAAATATGACCCCCGAGCATTGGATTAAAATAGCGAAGGAAGTTGAAAAGGAAATTAATGAGAGGGGCGCATACGGAGTTGTTTTGGGTCACGGAACAGATACTATGAGCTTTACTGCTGCTATATTATCTTTTATGTTGAGAAATTTGCCTGTTCCTGTCGTACTGGTTGGTTCTCAAAGAAGTAGCGATCGACCTTCCAGCGACGCTGCTATGAACTTGATAAATGCGGTTACTCTTGCTTCCAAGGGTGATATTGCTGAAGTTACTGTCTGTATGCATGGTACCACAAGTGATAATTATTCGCTAATTCATAGAGGTACCAGAGTTAGAAAGATGCATTCTTCTCGTAGAGATGCCTTCAGAACCATTGGTGATATACCGCTCGGTAAAGTTGAGAACGGGAAAATAATCATGTTTAAGAAAGATTATAGGAAAAGATCCAGTGGAAACGTCGTTGCAGATGTAAAACTTGAGGATCGTGTAGCCCTAATATATTTTTATCCGGGCATGAAACCAGATGTTATACACCATTTTATTGATACTGGGTACAAAGGGATCGTAGTCGCTGGAACTGGCTTAGGACACGTTTCAATTTACCTTTTTGATGCTATAAAGAGGGCAATTGATGAAAACATCCCAGTTGTTATGACCACTCAATGTCTCTGGGGCTTTGTAGGCATGAATGTTTACGAAACTGGTAGAGATCTCCTAAATTTAGGTGTAATTCCTGCTATGAACATGCTTCCAGAAGTGGCTTACGTGAAATTGATGTGGATCTTAGGCCATACGCAAAACATGGATGAAATAAGGAAGCTTGTACAGACAAATATTGCTGGTGAGATTACTGAGGGAGAACCTTATAATGGATACGTTGTCTTACAAGGGGGAATTCCGGAGGTCGATGAGTTTATTAAACAGCTTTAGACCTATTATCATCATTTGTTGGATGTAATCTCTTTTAATTTTTGTTGAAGTATTCTACTAACTGTTGCACCGTCAATCTTGCCCCTAACTTTGTTCATAATCATGCCCATTAGGGGACCAAAAGCTCCCATCCCACGTTTTTTGACTAGGTCTAAGTTTTCTTGAATAATTTTTTGGATGATTTCCTTAAGTTCGTCTTCTGAAATGGCTAAAACCCCTGCCTCCTTTACGATATAATCTAGATCATGATTTGGATTTTTAGCCCATAAAGTTAGTATGGTGGGAATTGCTTCTTTTGCAAACATTCCACGGGATAGTGCTTCAAACATTTCCTTCAAATGTTTTTCTGTAAGATTTTCTACCGGCACCCCATCTCTATGTAAAGCTTTTAATGTCTGAAGCAAGGTGGATGCTACAAGAACTGGCGATAACTTGTATTTTTTCACTATTTCTTCAAAAAATCTGTATATCCCATCATAGACAAGCATTTCTGCGAATTCTTTAGTTAGATTATACTCTTTGATTATTCTTTTTACTGCATCCCAGGGATATTCTGGGAGCTTCTTTCTTATTTCTTCTATCCTCTCTCTAGAGATCGTGAAGGGTGGAGTATCTGTATCAGGATATAACCTTGCCTGACCATGCAATTCTCTAATTAAAGAAGATGTCCCGTCTTCTTTTACTTGCCTAGTTTCTTCTGGCACTCCTTTTAAGGCCATTTGGGCGCGTTCAACGACCAATTTTAATGCTCGTCTAGCCTCTTTTTCCTTACCAACAACTATTACAACAGCGTCATTTTCAGTTTTTCCTACTTGTTCAAAAAGTTTTTTGATTTCCTCTTCGGAGAACCCGTAAGATACTAGGTTTTCATCTGAGTGAATTATGCCTTTTAGTGTTGTATAGGCTTTTACTCTGTCTGCAAATTCTGTTCCAAACCTTCTATTTGGCTGTATTTCTCTGCCAAGTAATCCTCCAAATCCCTTAAGGTTTAAAGCTAGTACTTTTTCTCCTCTCTCTATGGCTTTCTTTACAAATTTACATTTTGTGTTTTTAAATATCTGTGTTACGTCAACAAAATTCTCCTGAATATCTTCTAGTTTTATGTTTCTATTATTAAGTTCTTTTTTTATTTTTATGAGTTCAAGTTGTCTTTTTATTTCCATGTTTATGGCTTTAGGGATTAAATCTAAAAGCTGTACTCCCTTAAGCTCTACTCTTGCTCCACCTTCAATACTTACATTAATATCTTGTCTTATGGTTCCTAAGCCTCTTCTAGCTTTTCCAGTTGCTTTTAGGAGAGTGCCCAAACGCCTTGCAGCTTCTACTACTTCTTGAGGTGTTTTCATATCTGGTCCTGTTACTATTTCTACGAGAGGTATTCCAAGTCTGTCAAGCTTATAGTAGACAATTTTTCCTCTACTTTTTTTATCGTCTTTTCTTGCTGCTTCTTCCTCGAGATAAACGTGCAAAATACTTATTTTCTTCTCGTCAATGGGGACGTAGCCACCACCGCCCATGTATATTGTTCTTTGAAAGCCGCAAGGAACTGAGCCGTCTAGGTAGTTTTTTCTGCAGACATGCAGTTCGTCAACGATATTACAGTTTAATAGTAAGCAGATCATGATTGCTATATCTACAGCTTCCTCGTTTGGTGGAAATGGTGGTGTTTCATCGAATTCATATGAACATGTGGTGTCATTGTATCCTTCATAAATTATGGTTAGTCCTTTTTCGAATTCTCTTAGCATGGCTTTATCAAATTCTCCCATTTCTCCCATAACTGGCCTAAAGAATCTTTTAACGTAGAAATCAGGCTCATCTGTACGAAGAAGTACAGGACAACGGCAAAAAAGTTTTTTCTTTGTATCAAGTTGGACGTGAATCTCCAAACCAGCCTTAAACCCAAGTTTTTCGTAGTCAAACTCTTGCTTCATATTTTTCACCTATTTTTCGATTTTATCTTTAATTTACTCAAGGAATTCTACGGTGTCTATTATTCCATCACTATCCTCATCTATTCCTTTAACCACTCTTGCTGGGACATCTGGATTGTAAAAGTTATTTTCAGCAACTTCATCAAGATGCTTAACAAAGGCAATTATTGCTGCTCGCGTACCCCAGTATCGTTTTCCAGCCAAGATTAGGATGCCAGTTTCATCAGGGTTGAAGGGATTGGGTATTTTAACGATTATGCCGCATTCATCCTCGTAATATGTTTTGTTAGAGATTTTTGAAACGATGTGACTTTGATGCATTATGTCAAAATATATAGGTAATTTTTCGTTTATTTTATATGTAACTGTATTAACAATTGGCCCGCCGACCAATATTAGGTTTCTTTTCATGTCTCCCTCTCTTATTTCTGTATCTAATCGAGTAATAAATTCTGGTTCGCAACGGGAAATTGATCCAAGAAATAGAGCTAAGTCTACTGCGTAATGTCCATCTCTTGCTTGACTTCTATATGGACCGTGAGAATCCGGACTTCCAATAACGATAAGGGTATCTAATTTTCCGTTCTTCACATGAGGATGTAGAAACTGTCTGGATTTTTCACTTAGCGGGGTAGCGGGTAAAGGAAATTCTTCAACATCTTTTGGCTCAGCTAGGTTTAGTACTAGGTTAAGTGATTCTGCTACGTAATATTTGGCTACAGCTCCCTTTTTTTCCTCCCTTTTTTGAAGCTTTATAAGGCCAGTTTTTTCTAATAGTTTAATATGATAATATATGGTTTGCTCATCAACCTTGAGGTAGTTGGCTAATTGGCGTGAATACATTGGTTGAGAAGCAAGTGTCTTTAAAATTTTTAATCTTAATGGATTAGCAACCGCTAATATCTTATTAAAGTCATCAAGTAATGTGGCTGGAGCTACAACATACTTTCCTTCTTTTTTGAACACTACGTAGGGTTTCAATGAATACCCCTCCGTACAAATGTGTTTTTATAATATTATGAATTATTTTATAATAGTTATCATAAAACTTCTCGATATTTTTAGACACCTTAAAAGTGGTTTTTGGCTTTCTAATCGTCTAAAAATGTTTTGATTTTCGGGGTAACTCGTTATATGTAAAAGATGACTTAAACAATTCTAAATGTATTCTTAATAATGTTTAATTAGGTTACCTAAAATATCCCCCTATCAGCGTTGGGGGTTTATCAGTGTGCGGTATTATCGGTATTGTTTCGAACGACCGACATGTTGCAAACTTACTAAGAGAGTGTCTTAAGAGATTGGAGTATCGTGGATATGATTCTGTGGGAATGACAACAATATATAATTCTACATTACACACTAAAAAAGATAAGGGTAAAATTGATGAAATACATCAGAAATTAAATTTTGATACGCTTCCTGGACATATAGGTATAGGACATACTAGATGGGCGACACATGGTCCTCCTTCGAAACGTAATGCTCATCCACATATGGACTGTACGAGGAAAATAGCTGTTGTACACAACGGGATCATAGAGAATTTTTTAGAGCTGAGAAAGCAACTTGAAGAAAAAGGTCATGTATTCCAATCAGACACCGATACTGAAGTTATTCCGCATTTAATTGAGGAATATATAGCAACGGGTTACAATTTGGCAGATGCTGTGCGAGAAGCACTTAAGCAATTAAAGGGCTCGTACGCTATAGCTGTTATATATGCTGAAGAACCAGATAAGATTGTTTGTGCTAGGAAAGATAGCCCCTTAGTTATTGGAATTGGTGAAAAAGCTGTCTATTGCGCATCCGATATACCAGCCTTCTTACCAATGACCAACAAGGTAATTTTTCTTAATGACGGCGAACTTGCAATATTGACGCCCTATAGTGTGACTGTGCAAAATCTTGAAGGTGAAGTTTTAACGAAGGAAATTAAAATCATTAACTGGACTGCAGAGATGGCCCAAAAAGGAGGATTTCCTCATTTCGTTTTAAAAGAAATTCACGAACAACCTAGAGCAATAAGAGACACCCTAAGGACACGACAGGAATACGTGGATGTTTTTGTTGAAAGCATAATGAAAGCAAAGCGAATATATTTTGTAGCTGCTGGAACTTCTTATCACGCAGGATTAACTGCCACGTACATGTTTTCGAAGCTTGCAAAAACATATTCACAAGCAGTAATTGCCTCTGAGTTTCCAGAGTTTATTGGCGAAACTTTAGATGAAGATACTGTGATTGTAGCAATAACTCAGTCAGGTGAAACAGCAGACACATTGACCGCCGTAAGACATGCAATGAAATATGGTGCAAAAATTTTGGCAATAACAAATGTCTTAGGAAGTTCAATAACAAGACTTGCTCATCACACCTTCTACATGCAGGCAGGGCCAGAAATAGGCGTAGTAGCAACAAAAACTTTTACAACTCAACTTGCAACTTTGGCATTAATAACAATAAACCTAGCAAGACAAAATGGAGCATTAACAGACATGGAAGCAAAGCAACTGTTTGAGGAACTATACCAGATACCAGTGAAGGTAAAGGAGATTATAGAAACCCATGAAGAAAGAGCAAAAACTCTTGCAGAGAAATGCTATCTTAAGGATAATTTTTATTTCCTAGGAAGGGGAATAAGCACTGCAACAGCATTAGAAGGCGCTCTGAAACTTAAAGAAATATCGTATATTCATGCAGAAGGATACCCAGCAGGTGAATCAAAACATGGTCCCATAGCTCTTATAGAACCGGGTTATCCATGTGTCTTTATAGCACCAATGGACGAAACTCATAAGCATATAATAGGAAATATTATGGAAATGAAAGCAAGAGGTGCGGAAATAATAGCGGTAATAGATAAAAGCGATCAAGATGTGTTACAACTAGCAGATACTGCCTTTAAAATGCCATCTACACCCGCTATATTCACACCAATAACCTACATCATCCCTCTTCAACTATTCGCCTATTATGTAGCAGTAAAAAGAGGGGTTGATCCAGATAAACCTCGTAACTTAGCAAAATCAGTAACAGTAGTTTAACCTAATTTAACAACTATTTAAATTATTTACGAATTCTTTTGCAGGTTTTGCAGCAATAACTTAAGTTGAAGAGAAGTTTATAGAAATGTAGATATAATGCTTAGTATCTTAGTTTTATTGGTAGTAATCGGAGGTTTATGATTTGTGGATGATTTATAGACCTGATGCTGTTACTGTTTGGCGTAATTCCGAAGTTAAGGATAGGCTTAGTCGATATTATGCAATTATGAACAATGAATTACCTGCTAAGTTTCTAGTTGCAAAAAAGGTTTCAGTTAACGTGGATTTAAATGAAAATATTGAAAAGCTTTGGTATATACACGAGAAAACTAGTGAGAAGTTTAGGTCTTTACTTAAGAAAATAGATGCTGGTGAAGTCCATCTTGAGAATTTAGATACTCCTAAGGTTTCTTATCTGGATCTAAAAATAGAAATCGCTTACCGTATTCTTCAAAAATGTTGTTTCTGTGAAAGACGATGCAAAGTCAATAGATTAAAAGGGGAAAGAGGTTTTTGTAGGATTGATGAGAAAGCAAGAGTTTCTACAGCTTTTCTCCATATGGGAGAAGAAGCCCCACTAGTTCCTTCTGGGACAATCTTTTTTGCTGGATGTAATTTTGGCCCTTGTGTTTTCTGTCAGAACTACGATATTTCAAATTATCCCGAAAATGGTGAAGAGGTAACACCGGAAAAACTAGCTAGAATTGTTAACAGTCTCAAAAGGGAAGGTGCGCGGAACGTCAATTGGGTAGGTGGAGAACCTACACCAAATGCGTATCATATAATCGCTTCTATGAAGCATACTACCGTAAATATTGCCCAACTATGGAATTCTAATATGTACTGTTCAAAGGAATTAATGAAACTACTTTTAGATATCATTGATTTTTGGCTTCCAGATTTCAAATACGGAAATGACAAATGTGCTGAGCGTCTCTCAAAGGTTTCAAACTATTGGAATATAGTTTCCAGAAATCATAAGATGGCTTACGATGAAACTGTCGCACAGGGCACATCTGGTATGATCATTAGACATTTAGTATTACCGAACCATGTAGAATGCTGCACCCGTCCGATATTAGAATGGATAGCTAAAAACTGCCCCAAAGCATTAGTAAACATAATGGGACAATACCGACCCCTATTTCAAGTCCCAGGAAACCCAGAATATAGCGATATAGATAGGCGCCCCACGGGAAAGGAAATGGAAAAAGCATACAAAATTGCAGACGAATTAAATATTTTGTGGAGACCAGTTAGCTGAATATTTAAACTATCAACACGGAGTAAACGAAGTGCATGAGTGAAGAAAAGCTATTTTTTCTCTTTTGAAAGCCACCATTCTAAGTACTCTCTTCTCCTTCTCTTTCTCTCTTCCTCTTCTGTAAGGTAGTTTTTTCTCTGCTCATTTCTAATTCTATCTAGTTCTTCTCTTTTTAAGGAAAGCCCGCATGTTTTACAAACATACATAAATCTATTGCGGTCCCATTTCATTTCTCCTCCACATTCTGGACATATGGGCATATTTACCACCATTTAAATTATAAATGACATCCATCCACCTCTTTTAACAAATTTTCCTTTTATAGCTATTTTTTCACCACAATATTTACATTTATTTCCTTCGGCTAAATTCCATTCAACTACATCAAAACCGAATCGTCTCACCAAAAGCTTACCACAGTTCGGACAATAAGTATTTTCACCGTCGTGGCCCGGAACATTACCTATATACACATAATACACTCCTTCTTCTAAAGCTATTTTTCTAGCTTTTTCTATGGTGGATACTTGGGTTGGTGATACATAAGTCATTTTGTAATGGGGATAGAACCTCGAAAAGTGTAGAGGGGTATCGGGGCCGAGACTTTCAACCAGCCACTTGCAGAGAGATCTAATCTCGTCTGCATCATCATTATAGCCTGGAATAATAAGGTTGGTGATTTCAACATGTACGCCTTTTTCCTTCATCATTTCGCATGCTTCGAGTACAGGTTTTAAACTCGGTGCTCCACATAGCTCTTGATAAAAACTATCTTTAAAAGCTTTAACGTCAACATTAGCAGCGTCTATATGTGGTAAGAGTTCTTCTAATGCTTCCAGGGTAATATAACCGTTAGTGACAAGAACGTTGAATATGCCTTCTTTATGTGCAATTTTGGATACGTCGAAGACATACTCCCACCAAATTATTGGTTCATTATATGTGTAAGCAATAGATTCACATTTGTAGCGCTTTGCTAATTCTACTATTTTTTCCGGTGAAATTTCTTCAGTTTTTATTTGACCTGGCGACGATTGTGATAAATGCCAGTTTTGACAAAATTTGCAGAAAAGATTACAGCCTACTGATGATATTGAAAACGCTAAACTTCCGGGGTAGAAGTTGAAAAGCGGCTTTTTCTCTATTGGATCAACGGCCATTGCTGATACTGATCCATAAATTAATGTATACAATTTTCCATCTATGTTTTTTCTTGTTCTACATGCACCCACTTTATTGATTTCTAATACACAATGTCGTGGGCAGAGATCACATCTCACCCTGTTATCTGGTAGCTTCGTGTAAGGTGCAGTTGCTTCCTTTATCATTTTGCTTCCTCCTACTCGTATTCACCATTGTTTTGAATAAAAGTCTTTCTATACTTTTGTAAATTATCTAGTTTAGAATTAGCATCTTCCGATACATGTTAATAACTATTAATCTTATGTGTAGTTAATTTGAAAACTAAATTCATGATTTAATTATGAACAATCGCTATTAAACTCACGCACGATTAGTGAAAGAAGGTGCAACATATGGGTCAATATTTCTTTGTTGTTTCGGGGGAACTGGAGTCTTTACCTTTTGCCGAGATAAAAGCTATTTTAGAAAGTGAAAATATCAACTACAGAGTTATTGACACGTTGGATCAAGTGATTATATTAGAATGCTCTGACAACCCGTGCAAAATTATTGCTAAACGAGCTGCTTATACACATGTATGTTGCAAGCTAATATTTTATTGCGAAGCTAACATTTTTGATATCGAGAGCCGTATAAAGGACTTATCATTTGACGATTTTTTGACCGGGAAATCTAGTTTCTCTATTAGAGTTAAACGTATAAAACAATCTTCTCCCCACATAAGTACCATCAAATTAGCGAAACATATCGGGAAAAACATACTGAAAGATGTAAAGAATATCAAAGTTGACTTAGAGACTCCTGATATTTCCTTTTACGGCGTTTTAACAGGAGAGGATTTCATTTTTGGTGTTTGTGAAGCTGAAATTGATCGAGGCGCCTTTAATTTCAGGGCTACACATTTGCGTCCATATATGCATCCAAGTTCTATGAGCCCGTTCCTTTCTAGACTTTTAGTTAATCTTTCTAGAGCGAGAAATAACAGTATTTTCTACGATCCTTTTTGTGGAGCGGGTGGGATTCTAATTGAAGCTGCCTTAATAGGTTGTAGAATTATTGGTTCCGATATCAGCCCTAAAATGGTTAAAGGTGCTATGTATAATTTGAGACATTACGGTTTAAATGTAAATGCGCTACTTGTTGCCGATGCAAGACACGCAAGAATTTTGAAAGTTGATTCTATTAGTACTGATCCCCCCTATGGAATTTCTTCCTCTACCATGGGTAGTCCTCTTAAGAAACTAATTTATGAATTTATTGAAAACATTCCGTCAATGCTTAAAAAGGGGGATTATGCTGTGGTTGCCACTCCTATTTGGGTTCCAACAGAAGAATTTATTGTATCTTCTGGCCTTAAACTTGTTGAAGTTTATTTAATGCGTGTTCATAGGAGTTTAATACGCAAAATAATCATTTTTAGAAATATATGAGGTGTCCGATTTGAGAATCATTTTTTTGGGGACCTCAGGTAGTATGCCAACAAAAGAAAGAGGATTACCAGCTATTGCCGTTAGGAGAGAAAGTGAACTACTACTTTTTGATTGTGGAGAGGGTACCCAAAGACAAATGTTTAGATTTAATTTAAAAATAGGAAAATTATCTAAAATATTTGTTACCCACCTTCATGGTGACCATGTACTTGGCATACCAGGTTTAATTCAAACTTTTTCACTTCTAGGTCGAAGTAAGCCTCTAGAAATTTATGGTCCTCCAGGTTTACATGGGTTTCTTGAATCCATTTTAAAAACTGTTAAATTTACATTAACTTTCGATATAAAAGTCCATGAAGTCGAAAAAGGAGTTGTGGTCGACAGCCGAAATTACTACGTAGAATGCATGCCAGTTGACCACGGAATTTATACTCTTGCCTACGCTTTAATTGAAAAGCCTAGACCTGGAAAGTTTTCTCCTGAGAAAGCCGAGTCACTTGGAATACCTAGGGGTCCCTTGTGGAAGAAACTTCAATTAGGCGAACCAGTTACGTTGAAAAATGGGAGAGTTATTCGTCCGGAACAGGTTATCGGGAAGCCTAGACCTGGAAGAAAAATAGTTTATAGTGGGGATACTAGACCTTGTGATGAAATGGTTAGTTTTGCGCGCAAAGCTGATCTTCTAATTCATGATGGAACTTTTAGCTGGAGTTTAAGAGAAAAAGCTCTGGAGGGTGGCCATTCAACAATCGTTGATGCAGCGAAAATCGCTTTAAAGGCTGGTGTAAAAAAATTAGTACTCTTCCACATTAGTCCAAGATATACTAAGGATGATATACCAAAATTAGAGGAAGAGGCTAAAAACATATTTTCTGAGAGTATTATCTCCTATGATTTTTTAACTATCGATATACCTTATTCATCTTGAATATCTATTTCAAATATGGGCTGTCCTCTTTTTGTTGGAGGTGCAAGCCAATCTATAACTTTATGAGGATCATCTGACGTAATTTGTACAACAATGGGGCCAAGGGGAGTTTCAGCATAAGCATCGCAAAAATGTATCTTACCCATAAATGCAGCTTGTTTGCGAAGATAAAATATAATGGTATTCCCACTTATACTTCTTTTAAATACTGAGCGAGCTGTATCAAGTATCTTTTGTTCTCTTAACAAGCGGTGAAGAGATTTTAACCCTCTACTTCCCTCTATTTCTCCTATTAGGTACGTTTTTCTACCTATTTTCTCTATTTTACAGTCAATGTTTGGTATAATATTTTCAATTGCCTTTTTCACTTTATTTACGTCTTCAGTTGGATATATTGGAGTTTCAACTCTTATTTTTATCATGAATTAACCTCGATTACGTTATTAGGTGTCAGAGGTCAAATTTATTAGAATGTTTTTTAAGATGCTAATCACTTTTTCCTTAAATTCCTCTTTAGTTCCTTTATTTGCCATTTTGAAAAATCTTACGTTTTCTTTTAATATTTTTTCGGCAATATTGATTACTTTTTTATATTTTTCGTCTTCCCAGACGTCTCTCTGTACAAATTCTTCTTCCTGAAGTTTGTCCTTCTCACCTTCGCTTCTTTTAAGCACTCTTTTTAATCGGGTTTCTAGTGGGGCCTCTATTGCAATTAAGTAAAATATGTCGTTGAACTTCTTGTTGAAATATTTGACTTCACCTGAATCTCTTATTCCATCAATAAATATAGCATCTGTGTCACGTTCTTTAATACGTTCATTTAGTAAATTGTAAGTTAAAATTGCTATGGCATCTTCGCCAAGTTCGTTTCTTGCAATATTACCTATTTCTTGGAACATGTATCTTTTTACTTCATTGTAACTTTTTACGCCAAATTTTTTTTCGAACAATTCTCTGTAATGGGTAAATAATGCATAGCTCATTTTTACGGAAAGAGAAGACCATCCTTTTTGTTTTAGCCATTCTTTGGAAAAATTTATAAAAGTAGTTTTTCCGGAAGCAGGGAGGCCGCAAACTCCTAAAACTAGCTTCAAATATTTTCACTCCCCGGTTAAAGGAACATACCCGACCATCCGTTTTTCTTTAGTTGCTTTTTCGCAAAATCTAGTGCTTCTTTTAAAATTTTTTCATCGATTACTTTTCTATTCTTTAAAATTGCCATGTGTAAAGCATTCTTTAACACTTTCTCTTTTAGATCTCTACCGGAGAAACCTTCGGTTTCTTCTGCTAATTTCCATAAATTAGCCTTTACTGGGATAGGTAAACGTTCAGCGTAAAGGGTTAATATTTGAAATCTTTCTTCTTTTGTGGGTAATGGAAATTCTATTTCCTCTTCGAATCTGTTTCTTATGGCTGAATCAAGCAATTCTGGAGCATTTGTTGCACCGATGGTAACAATTCCTAGGTTAGGGTGTAGTCCGTCCATTTCTGAAAGCAATGCATTAACTACTTCCGAAACGTCACCTCTAATAGATTGATATCTTCTATCTAGACCTATTGCATCAAGTTCATCTATGAAAATTATACAGGGAGCAGATTCTCTAGCTTCACCAAAAAGTTGGTGAATTCTTCTCGCCCCATCTCCTACGTGGAGCCCGATAAGATCGGTTGCTCTAGTTAGGAAAATAGGTACATTTGTTTCGGAAGCTAAAGCTTTAGCCATCATTGTTTTCCCAGTTCCAGGAGGCCCGTAGAAGAGTATATTTTTTGGAGCCCATTCTCCGAATTTTTCGGGATGTTTCAAATATTTTTGAATAATTTTACATTTGCTCTTAGCTTTTTCATGGCCTATGACATCTGAAAATTTTACTTTCGGAATTTCGCGAACAATCGGACTTACATTGGACACTTCAAGTTGAATCTTGGTTTTGCTACTAATTCTACCTCCGCTGCGAGGTGAAACTTTTACTACTTCAAAGGCAAAATCGGGGTACATAAATTGATCAAAGAGAAAGTCTCCTTCTTTAACGTAAAAACCTGACCATTGTTCTTTAGCATATGCCTCAAAAAGCCTTAAATTATCTGTTGTAATTGCTGTAGGTCTGTCATCACTAATGGATCTAAGCGGATAACCTACCGGTTTCAAAACTACTAACTTTAGGGAAGGTATACTGATCCTTTTGCCACTTGCTTTTACCTTGTCTACCTCGCCGGCACTTGTCGATGCATGACGTAATTTCTGGTTTTTTCGTGTCACTTAATCACCTCATGATTTGGTAGTATTAGTCCTTTCTTTTCTCCCTTTTTCCTTTTTACTTCGAAAAACATTTAAATCTTTTGTAATAAGTAGGAAAATTGTTGTAAGATTATTAATTTTAAATTGTAAAATGTTTTTGCTGTTTTTTGTCTCTTTATGGCATGCTGTTTTATTTTCATTTATGTGCATAATTTGTAATCCTAGGTATTTTGACAACCCGAGAAATTAACAACTGCATCGACATTTTATTCCAATTAAATTTAGATAGAAATATTTTTGTTTATTTCTTTTTCATGTCGTTTTTTATTTTTGATAAACACCAATTATACTTCCGATCTTTCTTCAGTAGATTTTTGAATAAGTACGCGTCATTCTTAACTATAAGCGAAGGGTAGGCAACTCGTCTTCCTAGACTTTCTGCAGCTCTGAGAGTGGTTTCCGCATCAAAATCCTTTTGTTTGAGTAACCGTTCGAAATTGTCGGTAAACCATGATCTTTTTGTCCAGTCGTATGCATCTATATACGATACTGGGCCGTCCCCTGCAATTGGGATACTTCCCATGACAAGTGCGTGAGTTATGGCTTGAATCGTTGTTAGTTCCGATCCACTACCTAGGTCTGTGCCTTGAGCTATTACACCTATAACTTTCATGAATTTGGGAGGAACATCTCCGCTTGATCTATAGACAGTTTGTCCTAGTCTGTCTATGAAGGCTTTAAGATTAGCTGGCACACCTAAGTGATACACTGGTATACTATAAACTACTAATGGAGCATCAGAGAAAAGCAAATGCTCTATCAACATTCCGGGACAGTAAAAGACTATTGGAGTTAATGAAGTCAGCTGCATGTGAATTTGATCAGAAGAATGGTGCAAACAATTTACAAGCGATCTTGAAAAATCTGCAAAAGAGTGGTGAACTTGCTTTACGAAAAAGGTTGAAGAGCTGTTGGGCATATAAATTCGTGAAGGTGTTAAAATACGATTAAAGTTAAGATTTGGGTATATGTGGAAGTCCTAGATACGGTAATAGCGAGTTTTTGTTAAAGACATCTTTAGAGACTGCAAAAAAGCGTTGCACCAGAATATGTGGAGACTGAATTCTACACACTAGCAGGAAAAACAATATACACCTGTGATTTCTGTTTGTTATGTTTAGAGTATAAGGATTATATGGTTAAAGACAATTTTCACGAACTTAAGGAAAAGTGGTTGATGGAATAATATAGTATTTCTTTGCATGTTCAAATGGGTCAATACTTAACCCATAAACTTCTCGATAGAGCTTTAGTAATACTCCCTCTGCTAATCTTCTGTGGAATCTACATCGACCAGCATTGTCTATCGCATATTCTTTCACGGCTCTATCTAACGCTACTGATGCAAAGAGTTCTGAGTCTGAGAAAATGTTAGCATAGTAAGTCCAATATTTTCCAAGAACATACAATGGAGCTACCATTCTGGGAGCCTCCTTTTACGAAAAATAATGAAGGTAATTCAGATTTACTCTCCATGCAGATCGCATCAACACCTGTTCTCATGAAACTATAGGCAGCGCCGCCTACTGCTGATACATGCAGACCCTAGTCAGGGGGCTTCTAAAAACGGCAATAAGTCTATGTCTTCCATAAAACATACTTCCTGCAAAAACACCTTTCCCAACAAGAAGAACATTATGTGAATCATAGACATTATATTTATAACTCTCATAGATGTCTAAATGTAATTTTATACCGGCATCTAAGGGGCCTAAAACATTATTCTCAGATTCTTCAACTCTAAATTTACTCGTTGAAGCATTGATGTAAAGTATCTTGTACTTGAGGCTCGCTTAATAAACCTCCTTCTGAGGTATGAAAATTAAAGTCCTTTTAAATTTTTAGTCCCTCTCCTCGTAAAAAATATATTATATAAAAATCAAATTAGTTCCCTCAAAGCATTTAAAACCACATATCAAAAATAGTCCAAGAGGGAGCAACCATGGAAAAAATTAGAGCCTTTATAGCAATTGACATCGATGTCCCAGATATTATAAACAAAATTATACAAATACAAAAAGAAATAGAAAGTTTAAATGCTGCAAAAATGAAGCCAGTGGAACCACAGAACCTTCATTACACAATACGCTTCCTAGGAAACATAACAAACGAACAAGTGGATGAGATATACAAAATAATGCAAAAAGTTAAATTAGAACCATTCCAACTCATTGTGAAAGGAATAGGAGCATTTCCAAGTATTAGTAGACCTAGGGTGATTTGGGTAGGAGCTGGAGAAGGCTCTGAAAAAATTATAAATATATATAACCAAATAGAAAAGGGATTAAGAAAATTAGGCTTTAAATCAGAAGGAAAACAATATGTACCTCATTGCACAATTTTCAGAGTAAAATTCATCACTAAAAAACCGATGTTAACTAAAAAGCTAATGGATTTAATGGATATCACACTAGGGGAAATGGAGGTAAAATCTGTAAGACTAAAAAGAAGCCAGCTAACACCAAAAGGCCCTATATACACTACACTAAGAGAAATAAAAGTAAAATAGATATACGAACTTAAAATTAAGCTAAACTAGCTTCACGTAATGCAAGATAAACCTTAAATGTCAAACATATAGATACAACACAGATATAACAGCCAGCCAAAAACCGTCCAACTCACTTACATAGATTTTCAAAACTAAAGTAAAGATTGGGGCCGTAGTCTAGAGGAAAGCAAAAGCTTTCCGGAGAACTTGGTAGGATGCCAGCCTGGGGACCAGCAAAACTAAAAGCAGGCCAGTCCGCTGGTGGTCCCGGGTTCAAATCCCGGCGGCCCCACCAAATTGGGTTAAAGAATATGAAAAGCGGGTTTTACTTCAATATGATCTTTTTTCCTATTTTTGAAAAATTGTGTGTAAAGCTTTTTGTACCAAAGTAACAAGAAATTTATGTTAGCCTCCGATTTAAAAAATAATTGCGTGTGATCATAGTTTTTGCTGCGCATTAATGGCTTATTGAAATTTTATTATTTTGCTGTTTGTAGGTAGTTTTTTACTTGTTTTATTATGTTTTCTATTTGGGTTTTTGCCGTTCCAGTGTAGTTGTATGGATTTAATGCTTGTTTTATTTCCTCTTCTGTTAGGTAGTTCTGAACAGTTTTATCGGTTTTTAAAACATCGAAAAAGTCTATGTTGTTTTTGTATGCTTTCATTGCGCATCTTCTAATTATTTCATGTGCCTCTTGGCGTCCTATTCCCTTTTTGACTAGTGTTAACATAACTGCTTCAGCCATTATTAGTCCTTTTGTTAAATTAAGGTTTCTTTTCATGTTTTCTGGGTAAATTCTTAATCCTTTGAGTACTTTTTTCATAGTTTTTAACTGTTCATCTAGGAGGATACATGCCTCCGGTACCATTGTTCTTTCGCACGAACTGTTTGTGAGATCTCTCTCATGTTCTATCACTACGTTTTCTAATGCAGCAACAGCTAGGCTTCTTAGTATTTTTGCCAGTCCGCATATTTTTTCGGAGCTTATTGGGTTTCTTTTTTGAGGCATTGTGCTTGATCCTACTTGCACTTCTTCTTTAAATGGTTCTTCCAGTTCATGAATTTCTGTTCTTTGAAGATTTCGTATTTCTCTTCCAAATTTATCTAGTGAGCTTGATATTAGTGCTAGTAGGCATATGAATTCTGCTAGTCTGTCCCTTGGTACTATTTGTGAAGATATTTCTGCAGGTTTTATGCCTAGGTATTTCATGGTGAGTTCTTGTACTTTTAGCGCATTTGGTCCGAATCCGGCTTGCGTTCCTACTGCTCCGCTCATTTTTCCAACGCATACTCTTTCTTTACATTGTCTTAGTCTCTCTATGTGTAGTTTGATTTCGTTTGCCCAGATGGCAAATTTGTGGCCTAATATGTAGGGTATTGCATGCTGTCCGTGCGTTCGTCCTACACAGATTGTTTCTTTATTTTTTTCTGCTAGACCTATTAGTAGGAGTGCTATTTCGATAAGGTCTTTTTCAATTATGTTGATGGCTTCTTTGATTTGCAGAGCTAGCACTGTGTCTAGGATATCTGAACTTGTTGCTCCTAGGTGTATGTATTTTCCATAGGGGCCACATACTTCTGTAAGGGCTTTTACGACAGCCATTGTTTCATGTTTAATTTCTTTTTCTATTTCGTTTACCCTTTCAAGTTTTACGTGCTCTATTGTCGCCATTTTTGATATATGTTCAGCTGCTTTCCTTGGGATGTTTCCAACTTCTGCATGAGCTTTTGCTAGTGCTGCTTCTACTTCTAGCATTTTTTGTAGCCAGTTTTCTCTGTCAAAGATTTTTCTTATTTCGTAACTGCCGTATCGATAATCGATTGGATGAATTAAGAAGAACCTTTCATCTTCCATTTTTTACACCTATTTAAGTTAAAGACTTGTTTTGTAAGACTTAATAGATCAGGTTTTAGGAGATATTAGCTATAGTCTGTTAGTCTTTTTTGTTTTTTCTCTTCTTTCTTCAATAGAACTACATCGTTTTCAGAAATCTCTCCGCCAATTTGTTTCTTAATGTTTTTCACGATTTCTGGTCCAATTAATGGTAGGGATAATAGTTCCCTTACTGTTGCTTTTTGTAGGTCAAATATGGTCTTGAAACCGTATTTGTAAAGTATCCTTGCTCTGACTCTTCCAATTCCTTTCAAACGAACCAGTTCTAATAGTTCTTCTCTTACACCGTGTTTTACTCTTTGTCTTACCTTCCATATTTCCGAAATTAGATAGTCTCTTTTAATTATTTTTGCTATTTCTTCGGCAGCATAGAGAAGCCAGTCCGCTGTTTCAACTATTCTTAGGAGATCCCCCGATCCTATTCCGTAGTTTTCAAGTATCTCATCTTCTGTCTTTTCATCTATCCAATCTTGTAAAAGTTGAGCTACCTTAACCTCTGAAAGAAACCATTCATACTCGGTGGGTTGTGCTAGGTAGTCCGGTACTTCAACTAAAAATTCATCGTAGTGCATATCTACAATTTCCATGAATTTTTGGTAATCTTTGCGGCGAAGATACAATTTTACCATATCAGGGGTATGGGAAATTAAGTGGAGGAAAGATAGTGTGGTGGTTTTTTCTTTTTCAGCATTTAGTAGACCATCACGTATAATTACGGCTGTGAGGGGGTCAATGTAGAGTTCAGATGCTCTTTTACCTAAAGGTGTTGGTAAGAATACTTGTTCTCTCTCTACTAGGAGTTCTTCGGTAATTAAAAAGTTTAAAATTCTTCTTATAACGGATTTTATGTTTTCAGGATCATATTGGTAAGCATAAAAAGTTTCGTTTATGAATTTTAAAAGGGATCTTTCGCTGTTTGCGTAACCCGCAGCGACAGTTGAGAGCACGTGTGTTCTGAGTACTTGTTCATTTGCAAGCTTTGACCAGATTTTTTCAGGTTCACCGAATATGTAAGTTTCGAATAGTTGTTTCTTTTCTTCTTCGCTTTTAGCTATTAGTATGGCTTCCCCATATTTATCATATTTTGGCCTTCCTGCCCTTCCTGCTTGCTGTTTATATTCTAGTATTGGAATAGGGTAACGTCCTAGATCTGATTCATAGCGATAATAATCTCTTATTATGACGCGTCTGGCTGGAAGGTTTACTCCAGCCGCTAGGGTGGGTGTTGCACATATTATTTTGATAATATTTTGCCTGAAAGTGTTCTCAATTACTTTTCTATGTTCATAGTGTAGTCCAGCATGGTGAAAGGCGACTCCTCGTTTAACTAGCTCGGCAAGTTTCTCGCTCTGTTGTGTTCTAGTTCCTCTCCTCAATATTTCATCAGCTACTTCCGCGAGTGCTCTTTGCTGTATTTTTGACAGAAGCTTTGGTAGGATTTTTGCTATTTTTGTTGCCATGCTTACAGCTGCCCTACGAGTGCTGAGGAAAACAAGGGATTGTCCTCCTTCGTATACCGTGTCTATGGCCAATGATACCACAGGGTTACTGTCAAATATTTTGGGTCTTTTTATAGTACCATCATTAAACTCTATTACCTCCCCGTCAAATATTCCCTCTTTTAGAATCACTGGCCGCCAGTTACTTAGCACTAATTTGGCATTTAGCCAGTCAGCAATTTCTTCTGCATTTTTTATTGTTGCGCTCAAAGCTAAGAATTGCGCATTCGGATTTACCTGTTTTAGTCTAGATAAAACTACTTCCAAGGTTGGTCCTCTATGAGGATCATTAATTAAATGAATTTCATCCGCAACTATTACAGTAAGCTTGTTAATCCATGGAGAGTGATGACGTAGAAGTGAATCAGTTTTTTCATTTGTATTGTGGCATATGACCCCACCGATACCCGCAATGAAGTTCTCACACCCGGGAACGGATAAGTCATATACGTAGTTTGATGATGGAGGTACTCGAATGATTTTCTTAACTTTTGCAAAAGCAAAGTCCGAGTTCAAGATTCTTTTTATTTTTTCAAGTTCTTTAAGTAATGTTAGTCCTGTTTCGGAGATATCATAGAGATAAAATTTGTTTTTGTCTTTTCTTCTTATTAGTCCCTTTTTTAATAGAATTTTTAGATGAGAATTAACTTTTGACTCGTCAATCCTTAAGAACGAGGATATCTCTCTGATATCGAGTTCTCTACGATTTGCTAGTAAATTAAGAATTCTGATTTTTGTAGAATTTTCCTCAGAATCTATTAATTTGATGACATCTTCTCTACTAATTCTCTCTGTGGGGTAATTGGGCTTTTTATTGCTTAAATGTCTCAATACGGGTTTTATTTGGTCTATGGGTAACATGCAAACAGTGTCCGTTTCTTGTATTTGCGGAGAATCTGAATAATTTGATTTTACCTTATGATTAGTAATTTTGAAAGGAGACTTTTTAGGAATGAGTACATAGTCTCCTATTTGGATTTCAGATGTCTTTTTTGCTTTTATATTTAAATTTTCAAGAACATACACACTGTGACTACCAGTTACAGTTACTTCTCTTCCAGTTTCAAGCTGCAGTTTATAGAGTGGCTCTGTTATTTTATGTCGAACTATTTTACTGATTTTTCTAAAACTTATACGATAATTCTCAGGATCAAATGCTAGGGTTTCATAATTAAGATCTGATATGTCCAAAATTTCATATACACTTGAATAGATTACTTTATTTGATTTTTCTATTAATTTATCTACGAATTCTCCTATTTTAACGATTTTGACCGTTTTGTTTTCTTTAATTACTACGGGTTCATTATAATCTACGGAGCAAACAATAATGTCGTAGTTTTCGAGCCATTTATCTGATGAATCGTAGTCACCTGTAGATACTGCTACTTTTACCCCTATTTGTTCATATTTTTTGAATTCTTCGTATTTTTCATTGGCTAGAGCTCTTAATGGTACTAAATATAGGGCTTTGCCACCTTCATTTAAGATTGATTTTAACATTGCCAGCTCTGCTACAAGAGTTTTTCCAGAGGCTGTTGGTATGGCTAAAACTAAATTCTCATGATTAAGAGCTCCTTTTTTGATGGCTTCTTCTTGTGGAGGATATAAATTCACTATTCCCTGTGAGATGAGTAGTTCTTTTACTTTTTGTGGTATGTCTAGTTCTTCTATTTTAATTCTTTATTTCCCCCGTTTGCTAAGCTTTCTTGACATGGCCTGGTCTTGGCTCGAAAATTATACCTTCTTTTTTCATTCGTTCTATAGCTCTTTTAACAAATTCTTCATCAATACCTTCTATGCTTGCTCTTTCAATAAGCTTTGATACTGGAACTGCCTTATCTACGTCTTCACCCAGTTCATCTATTAAATCTAATATTTTTTCCATTTTGTCTCTTTGCGATTTACTGTGCCCTGTCATTATTAGGTCTATGTCAAGTTGCCCCGTTTCGCTATCTATTCCTACTTGTTGTAAGGAGAGTTTCATAAGGCGTATTGCTTCCTCAGCGTCTTCAACGGTTACTTTATCTCTGAGAGCCATCCTTGCATGAGCTTCAGCTAATCTAATTAAGGCTTCTAATTGCCTCGCCGTTATAGGCACAGGGGATGCTGGAGCTTCACCTATACTCCTAAGCTCTAAATAGAACTGTTCAATTCTTTTCGCTGCCTCAGGAGTTAACACCGGATGAACATTTTTCCTAGCATATGCAATGTATTTTCTAAGAAGGTCAGGAGGTATAGGTGGCTCAACGGTTCTCATTTGATGCAAAGCAAGAATATGCTCAGCTACCTGTTTATCCACCTCTACCCTAGGCCTATCTGTCAAAATAAAAATCAAATCAAAACGAGACAAAATAGTCGGTGGAAGATTAATGTTATCCGCCGGAGGCCTATAATGATCATACCTACCAAGCTTAGGATTAGCAGCAGCCAAAATAGCCGTACGAGCATTAAGAGTAGCAACAATACCAGCCTTAGCAATACTAATTGTATTGTGAAGCACAAGTCCATGACTTATGAAATTCCTTGTTGGCTCCACTGTAACATCATAAACCCATTCTGTTCCTAATTCTCCACAGTTGTTCATTACTTCTACGCTTTTTACTCTTAGCCATCTAAATTTCTTTAACCTTTTGATCTTATTGACTATTTCTTTTGCTTCTTCAATTTCCCTTAATACAGTCGTTTTAAACTTGCACAGTAAATTATTTCTTTTCTCTGGGTCATAACCGCCTCTTTCCATGTAGTCAACTGTACTTCTTGTTACATTAATCAGTTTCGCGACTTTAGCTTGAGAATAACCAATTATCTGCCTTAATTTACGCAGATCATTTATATCTCTGATGATTTTTTCAATCTCTTTGATTCTACTTTCGATGATGTCCAAATACCTATTCACAACTTCTCTTGTTATCCCGTAATTTCTGTTTATATGTTCGTTAAAGTAACCGTTATAAGGCATACCAAGCTTTTTTAGACATTTTATTATCATCGTTCCAACGTACGGTGGTAGGACATCGTGCTTTCTATTAGTTTTTTCACTTCTCTCAACAAGTTTTTTCAGTTTTTCGTGTGATTTGAGTTCAGGAATGATTATGTCTACAAATTTTTTCAAGCTATCCCCGGTTATGTAAACTTTGTAACGACATCGTTTTAATGTCCCTTTTGATGCATCATAAGTATCTTTACATATTCGAGAATGTATTCCGAGAGTTAAAAGTAAGTCCTGATAGTCCTCGGCAAGACCTTTTGAGGAGGTTGAATACGCAATTGCTTCGCTTTCAATGGATCCATCACCTTCGAATGCTGTCTTTAAAAATTCTATTCTCTCCCTTGTACCCGCTACAAATATTTTTTGTGGAATTCGTTTATCAGTACTTCTTTTCATTAATTCTGGAAAGTTTTTAGACATATAGTTGTAAAGAGACTTAGATACGATACGTAGTGTTCTATTAACATTAACATAGTCAATTGGACTTATTCCGAAAACTTCTTCCACAACAGATTTCATGCTTGAAATTATATCTTGATTTGTATTACTCAGTCCAACTTCTGCAGCGGTTCCATTATAGGAATAACCTTCAGCCACATAATAGCCCAAAAACCTAGCAATTGGACCCTGCATTGTCTCTGGGAGTATAACCTTTTTTCTTCCGTTAGCTATATCGGTATCCAGCCTGTAACTCCCTTTAAACTCGATTTCTTCAACCGCTGGAACAAAAACCCCGGTTTTTACTTTATCCGCACTTATAGTTTTAATTTCTCCATTTTCAAAAACAAATATAGGATGTTCTGGAGTCACAAGTACTTCTCTACCATTTGAATATAGTATTTTTATAAATCGACTCGGTGCTTTATGTCTGCTAACCCTGTTGATTTTCGTTTTAAATATTTTATCAAAGTCTGTAGTGAGAATTTCGATATTTAGATCCGATACTGGAAGAATTTCACAATCTATTCCATCTATTTTCCTATCTGGAAATTGTTCGAAAAGATCATCGACAAAATCTCCGATTTTAACCTTAGTTCCATCTGCCAAAGTAATTTCAAAGAAAGGATGATAAGACTGCTGTTCCATCGCTTCATGGATAGCTACCCTGTCCTGTGGGTTCATTTTGTCAAATTCGTCAATACACGCGACGCCGCGATCAGAGAGCACTAGTGCTCCTGCTTCTAGACTCATTCCACCCGTTTCTGGGTCTCTTATTACTGCTGCGGTATTGTGAACTATAATTCCGTTGGCTATGAAATTATGGGTTTCTTTAACTGTTAGGTCGTAAACATAAGGAATATCTTTTGAATCTAAAATTTCTATGCTCTTTATTTTATCCCAGAATATGTCTGAATTAGCTAGTTTGTCGAGATATTCTATCACTTTCCTGACAAGTTCCATTTGAATACGGATCTGATTGATCTTAAGATTTAATTCGTGAACTAATTTTTTGTTTTTCCTATTTAGTAATGTTATTAGTTTTTCTAAAACGTCTAGAGGCACCTTTATATTCCTGTTCTTTCTTACGAAATATTCGTAGAACTGGCTTTTACTAATTCCTAAGCCTTTCTTAAGATCTTTCGATGTATAGCTTGATAAAGCAGCAGCTATCTTTTCTTTAATTTCATATGGTAAAGCTATTTTTACTTTTTTTGCTTCTGCATTTCTTAGATAGGCAACTATTTCCTGAAGTTTCCTTCTTGAGATACTACTTCCGTTGTATTTCTTCTTTAATTTCAGGTCGTAAAATTTACTGACTATTTCTAAGATTTGCCCGATTTTTGGAATAACATCTACATTGATGCCAACTTTTGTTCTTTTTGAAAGAACTTTTTCAAGCTTTTTCTTTTTCGCACCGTATTTAAAACCAATTAGGTCTCTAAACTTTTTCATATTCTCCCCATATATTGTTAGAACATACTTATCATGAATGGTTCTTATTACTTTTCTACGCCCATTTCTATCTGTAAATTCTTCGACTTTTCCTGTGGAACTTCTTTTTCTTAAGAAGGATATTATTCCGAATCTTAGCAATACTAATTGTATTTTTTTCGCTAATTTTTCACTTGTAGTATCAAATTCTATAATTGAAGATCCTCCTTCTCTCTCCACCACACTGGCGTCACAATCGAATAAACCAGAAATAAATGCTGCCAGTTTATTATTGGGTAGTGATAACATTACTTCACTCATATCTATTCTATGTGCCTTTGGAGATTCTGGTATTCCTAATTTTTTAAGTATGTAAGCCACTATTTTTGAATGAAACCTTAAGTAGGGTGTCCCATTTTTATCAATTCCCTCTTCGACGCTAGTCCCGAAAAGAACTTCAACTAGTTTTTTGAACTTATTTCTAAGTTCTGTTGAGGTATTTGAAAATCTTATTGAATATCCGCCATAATTTGTTTTTGAAATAGACCCATCTCCTGCAACTAAACCCGCAAAGTACATAAAATCTTGATTAATGTATTTTGGAAGCTTAATTTTACTTCCTCTTCTCTGTGAAAAGAAGGCTATATGGTTTGAAATCTCATCATAAGTGTATCCTGCCATTTTTGCTAACTTAATTAATTCACGTAGGGAAATATTGCCTTTTGCATTTGGGTTAACCCAATTGTAATAGAGTTTATCTTCATTTATTCCTAGTTTTCTGGCAAGTTCTCTCGTAGTTAGATTATATTTTGACTTAAGTTCTTCAAGAATTTTCTTAACAAAAGTCTTAGCTCCGTAAACAACTATGTTATCTTGATCTTCTATGAGTTCCAAGGTCAATATTTTTCTTCCCCTATGTTCTAGTTTTCTCGCAACTGCAACGTTGTCTCCCGATCTGAAATTTTTTGCTTCTTTCCATATTATTTTTCCGTTTTCGATAGATATCATCTTTGTTTCTGGTGTTAAGATAATTTGCCTTCCTGTTCTCGTTGTAATCTTTATTAGTCTTTCAGGTGATTTTAGCTTCCAAAACTCGTCTGATGGTCTTGTTGAAATGTTTAATGGATTTATTGTTTGTATTTTTACTGGATGCGCACTTTTAGCTACAAATATGCTGTTTTTAATATGCGTAAGTCCATCTTTTGCCTTCTCTTCAAAGAGAGTTTCTATTGGCAAAAGTCCCCTATCAAGTGCAACTAAAGTTCCTGGTGCTACGCAGAGTCCCGCTGCGGTTGAGCCTTTTCCTGATGTGTATATTCCTCTTGGGGCTATTCTTGCGACGTATCTTAGTAGCTGGCTTTTGGCGGTTCCTGGATCGCCTACTAGGAGTATGTTTGGTTCTCCTCTTATTCTCATTCCGTCTGGGAGTGTTTTTGGTACTCCTCCGAATAGTAGGAGTGCTATTGCTTCTTTTATGTCATCGTAGCCGTAGATTGATGGTGCGATAGATCGTATTATTTTTTTGTGTATCCATTGGTCTTTTGCTAGTTCTAGTATTTTTTGTTCTTCTTCTGGAGCTATTTCTAGTCTTTCTGCTTCTTTTTCGGTTAGTTCTACGTAGTTTGTTTCTATGAATACTCTGAATGTGGCTGTTTTTCTTCCTCGTTGCCCGAATTCTGGGGAGGTTTTTAATATGCCTATTACTGTTACCCGGTCTCCTGGTCTGGCGATGTCCACTAGGTCGTCTTTGAGGTAGGCATCAATGAAGCGGGGAAGTTGTCCTGGTGGTAGGTCTTCAGGTCTTTCTTGTACGCGTATTTTTTGCCAGTCGATAAATTTTGATTCTTCGACTATTAGTTTGAATGGTCCTTTTCTTCTACATGTTGGATTTGTACATTGGACAGGGGGGGTGTATTTCCCCTCTTCTTGGAGGACCACTATTTTTTCGTGGCATCGTTGGCATTCAAAAACAGCTTCAATTAGTTGTGGTTTTACTTCGCTTGCCCTTGTTATTATGCCATCTATAGCCACGAGTTGCCCTATGTGGTGGGATCTTATTTTTCTTAATGATATTTTTTCTGGGAGGTTTTTAAATCTAGGGTAGAATTTTTCTATTTTTTTAGCGTAATCGGGGTCCTCTATTAGCATGACATTTTTTATTGCTCTTGAAGCTGATTCAATAAATTCCTCTGGGTTTTCAAGTGTTTTTTTAGCGAGTTCAGGATCGAATCTTAATAAATCTTCAAAGTCTATTATAAGCGACTTACTGCCTGTTAGCGACATTTTTTGTAGCATAACACGATATTTGTAGGTTCCATCCTCTGTTCTGTAGCTTTTAATAAAATCTTCAAATCTTTCAATGGGGTCAAATATTCCTTCAATCTTCATATTCATGTTTTTCTCCTTCTAATACTCTTCTCTTCCAAGTAGACAAGATTTTTGAAAGATATTTGTAAAGTATTTTTTCTTCTGGTAGTAATGATTTAGTAGATGTTGATAATTCGGAGTTTTGCATAGATAACTTTATGATTTTCCCTGTTCTTACAGTGATAAGATCTCTTAATGCTATTTTAAACTTCTCGATGTTTTCTTTTGTCGTTTTTCTCAGCTTTTCTCCATGCTTTAACCCTATATACGACATATTTTTTAGTTCTTGAATTTCCGGTATTTGTGTTTCTTTCCATACATATTTGTAAATGTCTGTATACGATACATTAATTGGAAATTCTTTAAGTTCAGCTTTCCCCTCCTCTATTAGTGGTATTGCTTGCCAAAGTCGAAGTTCTATAATATCATCTTTTTTAAAAGGTCCGATGTTTTTCTTTCCCAGAGATAACTGTGGTATATCTTCAAGTATCTTTATTTTTACAATCATATTTTTTAGTTTAAAGGAAAGTCTTTTTAGCTCCGTGTCTTCGTCAGTAAAGAAAGTTGACATTAATGTCACCTAATGAAATTATAACGAATAGCTTAAAAAATGTGGGATTATTTCAATTAATAGCTTTTGTGGAGTTGAAAATTTTATGACGTACATTTTAAAGTGTCCGAAATGTGGAAATGTTTCTAAAGAAATGGGGCCTAATTATCTATGTGAAAAATGTGGCACATTATTAGAATATGTTTATGACTATGAAAACATCGATTTTAATTTTGAAGCCACTA
>Ga0209410_1000171_pt1 | contig 27304 bp, 27 predicted proteins | sample Mar14436cmmetaG_FD_184135 | JGI IMG/M metagenome (GOLD analysis project Ga0209410, IMG submission 184135) | Marine hydrothermal vent microbial communities from Guaymas Basin, Gulf of California to study Microbial Dark Matter (Phase II) - Marker... ... | reverse complement strand
TAATTACTGCAATTACATGACTGGATTCTGCGGTGGAATATCTCTTGGAGATGCAAGGGACATGGACGCCATACTCTCCGGAATAAACCTGGATGATCATCCAATACTTGAGATGCTGACATCAGACAGGGGAATGAAACGTCTATACGAGTTCGCAGTAAAGGAATATGGATATAAAGAGTTGAGTGATGGATATGTCTCTAAGTGTCATCTATGCGTTGATATACGGAGACATATAATTCAAGAGACGGATGAATTCAGAGAGCTCAGCCCAAAGGTCTTCTATGAGGGATTAGTAAGTAACTATAGATGCTTATAGGCTTAGATATGCATCCGCATGGACTTCACGTTTAAGCCGTAAAGGACGGGTAGAACTGAGATTATAAAAAGATTATAATAGGGATAAGTCTTTTGCGGGCCTCAACTATCTTGAGGCGGCCTAACCTTTAAAACCTCTTTGTTTACGAGGTTTGGCGGAACCCTCCCCTCAAGTATTGCAGTCATATTCTCAACGGCCATAATGGCCATCCTCGTCCTCGTCGCGATGCTGGCGCTTGCTATGTGAGGCGAGGCAGTTACATTATCGAGCTCGAGCAATGGATTGTCCGCGCTTGTAGGCTCCTCCTCCCAAACGTCTAATCCTGCAGCCCATATCCAACCCTCCTTAAGAGCCTTATATAGGGCCTTCTCATCAACAACCGGGCCTCTTGAAGTATTTATTAGACAGGCTGTTCTCTTCATCATCTTCAGCCTCTCCTCATTTATGAGATGACGGGTTTCTGGTGTTAGCGGAACGTGAATTGTGACGAAATCAGACTCCCTTAATAGAGTTTCAAGATCAACGTATTCTGCCCCTAACTCCTTCTCAGCCTCCTCGTTTCTTCTAATATCATAATATAGTATCCTCATGTTCATTCCCTTTGCTCTGCGGGCAACCGCTGATCCTATTCTGCCCATTCCGATGATTCCAATGGTCTTGCCCCAGACATCTTGGCCTAGGAGCATCATTAGACCCCATGGAACCTTCCACTTCCCTGATCTAACGTATCTGTCAGCCTCAGCTATTCTTCTGGCGACTGCCATGAGGAGGGCGAAGGCATAATCAGCCGTAGTCTCCGTTAAGACTCCAGGGGTATTCGTCACGTATATGCCTCTTTCAGTTGCAGCTTCAACGTCTATATTGTCGAATCCAACGGCGACTTGGCTTATCCCGAGGAACTGTGGACCAGCAGCCTCGATTACCTCCCTATCGATCTTATCGGTTAGTAGGCAGATCAGTCCATCTACTTCCTTAACCTTCTCAATTATGACATTTTTTGGAGGAGGCATATCCTCAGACCATACTTCAACCTCGAATTTCAACTTTAGCATCCTCATCGCTTCCTCTGGCAGTCTTCTTGTGACATAAACTCTCTTTCGACCCGACAACTCCATACATCCCTTCCTATTCAACATCAGATAATCTGCATATGGCTTTTTAGCCTTTTGGAATTCGAGGGTCAAATCTAACTTTAAAAGGCTTAAACGTTTAATCTTTTATATCCCTAATAGAATTAGTGAATGCGTAAGGGAAACTGCTTAATCGTGGAGGTAACCTAAATTGGATGAGAAGGAAGAAGCTCGTAGGATCCTAGAGGCTTGGAAGGGAAACTCATACGTTTTCGGACTAAATGTTCTAAAGAAGACAGGCGAGTTCGCGGCTGAATTCGGAGATGAAACTCTCCTTGTTGGGAGCAGCTCAAAGTGGGCTCAGAAGCATCTGAAGGAGATAATGGATTCCCTCGATAAGCAGGGAGTCTCATATAATATTGTGCGTGGAGCTAGACCTAACTGTCCAAGAGAAGACCTTTATCGAATAGCCCTTCAAATCGCAAATTATAGCCCTGACAGCGTAATTGCAGTTGGCGGGGGAAGCACCATTGATGGCGTTAAAGCCGCCATTGTCCTAACGACATTCAAGCCTTCAGAAGTCTCCGATGTTCTCGGAGTTAGCTGGGACGTAGCTGGCATGATAGATCCATACTTTGGAACGGGCATCGTGACTAGGATGAAGGAGGCGATGGGCAGGGAGTTAACGCCCATGATAGCCGTTCAAACAGCCGCTAGCTCAGCAGCTCACCTAACGAAATACTCGAATATCACAGATCCGATTGTAGGCCAGAAGAAGCTGATCGTGGATGAGGCTATAACCCCGCCTAGAGCAGTCTTCGATTACGGAGTCACTATTGGCGCACCTAAAGATTTAACACTTGATGGGGCATTGGATGGTATTGCCCATCTCTGGGAGGTGTTCATGGGAGCTACTGGCAAGGACTACTATGAGGAGTCAAAGAGGATCACTACTCTAGGCTTCAAGCTGATCATAAAGAATTTGAAGGCTGCCTTGAAGGATGATGTTGATGCCCGAGTTGCATTGGGGCTTGGAACGGATCTCGGCGGATACTCCATTATGATAGGTGGAACTAATGGGCCGCATCTGGGCAGCTTCTCACTCGTTGATGTTCTCACTCATGGAAGGGCATGCGCCATCCTACTGCCATACTATACGATATTCTTCTCCTCAAGCATTCGAGATCAACTCTTAACGGTCGGCCCAATACTTAAGGATGAGGGATTCATCTCAAAGGATGTGGATCTGGAGTCTCTATCTGATAGAGAGCTCGGAGAGACCGTTGCTAAGGGAATGATAGAATTTAATAAGTCACTCGGCTTCCCAACTACCCTTAAGGAGGCAGGTGCAACCCAAGCCCACATAGATAGGATGCTGAGAGCAGCTAAGGATCCACAGCTCAAGATGAAACTGCTAAACATGCCTGTTCCATTAGATCCAGAGGCAGGAGACATAGAAAAGTATATGAAGGGAGTTCTAGAAGCCGCTTTCACCGGAGACCTAAGCCGAATAACCACAAAGGAAGAATAAGAGCGGAAACGTATGTTCGCCTACGACATATCTTCTTAAATCCACACTCTATTTTTATAGCATAGTCTTATTCATTATTGGAGGATAAAAATCTTTAAAAGTGGGCCCGTAGCCTAGCCTGGACAGGGCGCAGAGCAAAGCGTAAGCCTTCGGAGCCGAATAAGCGGGGAAAGCCTGAGGTCGAGGGTTCAAATCCCCCCGGGCCCGCCAAAAACAAAAAATTTGGAGATAAAATCTAATTCCAAATATTTATGCTTCCAGGATATACTAGGCATGTAGGATTCTTCATTTGGGAATGTCAATCTTCAGAATTATCGTTAAGCCATTGGGCTATCGATGTCTCGGATGAACGGATGAACCGATGAACGGATGATCATAGGCTGCCCGACATGTTGGATGAAGGCGCGGTGGATGATGTCTCTCCAGCCGCGTTCTATGTCCTCCAACCTTGTGAGGTCAGTTGACTTATCATACATAACGGCGCAAGTTAGATTCCAGCTTGGTGTAGTCCATGTTGAGTTGACCATAACTCCCTTGACCGTATATCTGGAAACAGTCATGTTTATACTTAGAGGCAGCGGCTTCGTCGAGTTCCATACTACGACGCCTATATACTGAGCGGACAGTCCGCCGTACGGTGCTGGTCGGGGAACCCGGGTAGTTACGCTTGTGAGAGTCAGCTCTATCTCATGTATCGGAGAGGTTGCTCCTTCAGTCATATTCTTAATCCATCCCATCATCATCGTGGTTATTCCTGTCTTTACATCCCAGTAGAGGATCACTCCAAGATTTATGCCTCCATGAACCGTTATGTTGAGGAGTGACTGGATGCATTTGAATTTTCCAGCTGGCACGGAGATTTTCGCATCGACACTTTTCACTTTCAAATTCAGTATTTTTCTCGTATAATTGAAAGCTGGTATCTCATCGCCTGCGGAGAGCTTCGATAGAGTGTATGGGAACCACCATGAAGGAAGCATCAGATACGCGTTTGGATAGCCATGCATTTGATTCATGATTGGAGGAGGTCCTGCATCAGGTGGCTGGGGCAAGATGTAGCCGCTGGTCAGGTCATAGCTGGCTTTTCTATTCTGCATAATGCCGAGGTCCGGTACACTTATGGCCTCGTTGACCGTGACGATCTTGTCGGAGACTTCAAGGACGAGGGCATCAACATGCAAGTCTTTTGGCTCTGTTACTGCACTGTCCCATCTAAGAATTTTACCTGAATACTTTAGAAGTAGGTTCTTATATGGCACATTCTCCTTGATCTCCACTTGCGCATGCACACTGCTGGTATATGCACTATAAGCAAGAATTATATTGGACAGCAATAAAATCATGATTAAACCTTTTTAGCTTCCCCTTCATCATGGCATCACGAATTTATTTTTGCATTTATTTATCTTTAATATTTGAGTATTAATGTTTTTGGAATTAGAGATAGGGACATCCCTAAAGAATGCTTTAATAGGATGAGAATTTTAATTTCAGTAATATGCGAATTTTGGCCGTCTAAAAAGAAGTACATTGGAGAAAATTTCATCTTCGATGAATCTAGAGTCTTTCTGCAGGATTGAGGCTTTTATAGTTGGGTGAAAAATCGATCTTTACTTCTAAGGTATAATGTTACATGTGATGAACTTAGAGCAATAATGCGGATGCCAATACGCTTTTATAATTTTAGTTCATGTGATTATGCGTGGAATACCGTGAGAGGAAAAAGTATAATCTTAATTTTTAATATTCAACGTTTGTCCATTAAGGTTCAAACTGATAAAGCATCGATTTTATGGGGGACATAAACGAGCCGTGATCATATATGCTGATTTGCATATTCATGGCAGGTATAGCCGAGCGACAAGTGCAAAGATGAGTATAGATGAGATATCTCGTTTCGCTCCAATAAAGGGATTAAATCTCGTCGGAACTGGAGATTTCACGCATCCAAAATGGTTTAGGGAGCTTAGGGAGAAGCTAATAGAGGTATCGGATACTGGCCTATATAAGCCTCTTAAGAAACCCGACGCGCCATTATATTTTATGATTACAGGAGAGGTTTCAACGGCATTCACATTCGAGGGCAAATTGAAAAGGATACATCATCTTATACTATCCCCAAGCCTTGAGGTGGCGGATCAAGTTAGATATAGACTTTCAAAGTATGGAGATCTATCGGTTGACGGCCGTCCATTCCTACAGATGACAGCCGCTGAACTAGTAGAGGAGGTGATGGAGACCTCCCAGAGGAACGTCATCATTCCAGCGCATGTCTGGACTCCATGGTTCAGCCTATTCGGAGCTTTCAGCGGCTTCAACCGTATAGAGGACTGCTACCAAGATATGACCAAGCATATCTTTGCGTTAGAAACGGGATTATCATCCGATCCTCCGATGAATTGGCGTCTTAGCGCCCTAGATAAATATGCCCTTGTCTCAAACAGCGATTCACACTCATTCTGGCCTTGGCGGATAGGTCGAGAAGCAAACGTCTTCAACCTTAAAGTTCTCACCTATGATGAGATCGTAGAGGCCATTAGGAGCAAGGATACAAACCGATTTCTATTCACTATCGAGACATACCCGGAATATGGAAAATATCATTGGACTGGACATAGAGCATGCAAAGTATCGCTTCCTCCTGAAGAAGCTAGGTCAATCGGAAATATCTGTCCAGTCTGCCACAAAGAGCTCACTAGAGGCGTTGATCAGCGGGTAGATGAATTGGCTGATAGGCCTAAAGGCTTTACGCCTAGAGGCGTTCCAGGCTACAAGCATCTTCTGCCTCTAAGCGAGATCATTCAGACGGTTCTCGGCGTGAAATATCCGGGGCTAAAGAAGGTCTGGAGGATCTACAATAGCCTAATCTCAAGGTTCGGAAGCGAATATAACGTGCTCTTAGATGCGCCATTTGAGGAGATAGCTGATCTTTCAAACGTAGAGATCGCAAATGCAATTATGCAGGTCAGGGAGGAGAGGGTTAAGGTCATCCCAGGATACGACGGGTTATATGGAAAGATCGTCTTCTCAGAGGAGAAGGGTGAGACTGAAAGGAGAGACGATGCGATCAGAAGGCAAAGAAGCATCTCAGATTATTTTTGAGCGGGGTGATTTATGGTTAGGCCTAAACAGGCCTTAGGTGCCATGGGGTTCCCGGGAGGATACGTGGAGAGGAGGGTTCTACATCCGCTTCTGGACTATGAATCAAGAACACCCTGGCTTAATGAGATAATTGATCCAATGGATAGTGAAAGTTACACGCATATACCACAGAAGTCAAGCTTAGGAATGGAGATAAACTGGGGTTTCATAGAGGAGAACAGGGTTGAAGTAGATGATGAAAAATAACGTCCAGATAGGAGTCTCTATCCTCTCCGCTTAACAGCCCTCTTGGCAGCCTCAACTATGTCATTTACGCTCATGCCGTAACGGTCAAGCAGCTCCTCATAGCTCAGCGATGTCTCAGTGAATGTGTCTCTTATGCCTATCCTCTCCAGAACTGCGGGTTTCCCTTCACCTAGGGCCTCCGCAACTGCTCCTCCCAGCCCACCTATAATCGAGTGATCCTCAGCGGTCACAATAGCACCTGTCTCCTCGCCGAGCCTCCACACTAACTTCTTATCTAAGGGCTTGATGGTTGACATATTAACGACATAAGCGTCTATACCAAGGTCCTTAAGTTCATCAGCTGCATCCATGCATCTCGAGACCATGACGCCGCTGGCTATCAATGCGACGTCGCTTCCATCTCGTAGGATTATTCCCCTCCCTATCTCAGGCTCATAATTCTCATCGAATAGGACTGGAACTTCCGCCCTTGTAAGTCTAAGGTAGATAGGTCCTTTATACTCGGCTATCTTTGGAATAAACTTGCTGACTTCAACTGCGTCGGCTGGCTCTATCACGGTGATATTGGGCATTGAACGCATAAGGGCATTGTCGCACTCAACATGATGTGTTGGGCCATCCTTAAAGTTTGATAATCCACAATATGCTCCTACCATCTTAACGTTCACATTTGCGTATGCAATGCAGGTTCTCACCTGCTCCGCCGCTCTGAGATATAGCACGGCAAACGTGTTTGCAAATGGGATCATGCCTCCCAATGCGAGTCCAGCAGAAACATCGATCAAAGCCTGCTCCATAATTCCAACATTAAAGAATCTCTCTGGGAATCTCTTCTCGAAGAATCCCGTTTGAGTCGATGATGTAACATCCGCAACCACAACTACGACATCGGGGTTCTCGGCGCCATAATCGGCTAATGTCTGCCCATAAGCCTTCCTAATAGACATAACCTTCCTCATATCTCTTGATCCTCCTCCTCAACTCCTCAGCGGCCTGCTTAAATTCCTCATCATTTGGAGGTCTACCGTGCCATTCGTGCGTATTCTCCATGAATGATACTCCCTCACCCTTAGTTGTATGGGCAATTATCGCCGTAGGCTTATTACGTATCTCAACTGCCAAGTCAAGAGCATCTAAAACCTGCCTCATATCATTCCCGTCTATCTCGATCGTGGCAAAGTTGAATGACTTCCACTTCTCAACCAATGGATCTAACGGTAAGATCTCATGAACAGGTCCGCTCATCTGAACATGATTATAATCGACTATGACGGTCAATTCTGAGAGGCGATACTTACTCGCTATTAGAGCTCCCTCCCAAAGAACTCCGCATTGGCATTCACCATCCCCAACGAGGACGTAGACGTGATAATTTAAGCCCTTAAGTCTAGCGGCTAAGCATAATCCGGCGCCTACTGCTACTCCATGGCCCTCCATGCCGGTCGTCATATCAACCCCCGGCGTCTTTAACCTATCTGGATGGCCCTGAAGGCGGCTTCCCAGATGACCCCAACTCTTAAGATCCTCCCTTGGAAAGAATCCCCTCCTAGCGAGGGCCGCATAAAGGAGGGAGCAGGCATGTCCCTTACTCAATATGAACCTGTCTCTCTCCTCCCATTTAGGCCTCTTGGGATCGATTCTAAGCTGATGGAAGATTAGGGCTGTGATTATTTCAGATGCCGATAATGATCCCCCTGGATGGCCAGCCTTTCTACGATGGATCATCTCCAAAGCGTCGAGCCTCAGCCTCTGGGCGATCTCATCGAGTTCCCTAACGAGGCTCTCTGGATGAAATGGCAAGATCCCACCCCCTAAAGATATAAAAACACGATAGGTATAAGCATTTTTATAAACTTAAAGGCTTCCCAGGAGATAAGTCTCATAACAGACTTGCAATGTTCAGTCATAAATTTTTAAGCAGATATTCCTTCATGATGTATGATAAGCCAGACGTATTCATTGTAGATACCTTCAAGGGGTAAAAATTTAATTCTCTTGATATATTAGATATATCGCCTTTTCTTAGCAGAAGATTCCAAATGTTAGAAGAAAGGAGAATGAAACTAGAATAGATCCGAAAAGACACCTTACCTTTAAGAGCATATATTGGCCTTAAAGGAATCGTCTATTGATCCTCTTTCCACTCTAGGACAATTCCAAGTGTATTCTCTTTCGAATTTATGAGTAAATCATACGCTTTCGCAGCGTCTCTATAACTCATCTTAGCTGAGATTAAATCTTTAACTTGCAATAACCCTTTGCTAAGAAGCTTCAAAACCAGAATCGAATCGTCCTTCTGAGTCCACCATCCATGAATCGAGTCGTAACGTGGCCTGATGCTCTCGTGAGCTCCGATTATCGTCACTCCTTTCCTGTGAACTTCGCTATAGAAGTTCACTTCGGAGGTTCCTCTCGTACTTCCTAAAAGGATAATTCGGCCGCATCTTCCAGCAAGCTTAAGCGCAGTGGGGATTGCTTTGGGATTTCCCGTAGATTCTATTACGACATCTGCGCCTTTCCCCTCTGTGACGCTATTTACTTCCTCAATTAAGTTGTCCCTCTTTGGATTAAATGTGTAATCAGCGCCGCATCTTTTCGAAACTTCAAGTCTGTAATCAAATATATCTACTGCGACTAGTGGCATTCCGCCGCTTAGTTTCGCTAACTGCAAGGCTAGGTTTCCTACAAGCCCCTGACCGAGAACAACAACTGATTCACCGATCTCGATATGCGCCTTCCTCACAGCTTGCAGAGAAATTGAGCCTAAAGCGAAAAATGACGCTTCCTCAAATGAAAGATTATTTGGAATCTTTAAGACTTCTATCTCGTCAATGATCACATGGCTAGCATGGGATTTACGGGAAGCCACTCTATCTCCAACCGTTAACTCTGAGGATTCGCTTCCCTTAGAGGCTATGACGCCTACATTTGAGTATCCCGGATACATCGGGAACCTTTTAGGGGTATTAGGTAGAGCCATAAGAAAAGCCGTCTCCGTTCCAGGACTTATAAGAGTGCAGACTGTCTCAACCAGCACCTCATTCGCTTCCGGCTTTCGTAACGAAAACTCTTCGATCTCTACTTTGCCAGCCTCTCTGAAAACGATTCTCTTCCCAATAACTTCACCTAAACTTCTGTTCTCCGATGAATCCAAAGCGTTCCCCTAAGGTACAATACCGAAAATTCATAAAAAAGGTTCCCTAACAGTTCTCTTTAGGATTTTTAGTCTCTGATGGTTCAAGTCTTCCTCGAAAGCACCGTGCTTTAAATATCCTTCAAACCATAAATTCTTCTCAAACCTCGCCACTCGCCATACAAGATATCTCAGATAAAAATATATAAAAACACAATAACGCCATATTAAAATTAAGAATTATTATTAGAGATCGCTATATGAAATCTGCAAGAGAAATTATGTCTTGTTACTTTCTGCTTTTTGTGGAGGGATATATTCATTGGCTTAAAGATCTGAACTAGAGAGGAGCGAAGATTTCTATTAATGTACGATTCAACTCGAGCCATGATGTTACGCAGATTCAATTTCCAAATTATCTTCTAATCTCCCTCAAGATTAAAGGAGATAAATCTTATACCTAATAGTGCCAGTAATGCTAGTTGACGCATCTGAGATAGGCGTAGCCACGTTGAAGTGGATCAATTGAGGATCGATAAGTCTAAGTTTAGGGGATGGGAAATATACTCGAGAGAGACCGTTAAGGCCCCCGTCATTGTGAGGATGGATGGCAGAGGATTCCATAGGGTCGCTGATGAATGTGGAATGGAGAGTCCCTTCGACGAGAGATTCCATAAGAGCATGATCGAGACTGCAAAGGCTCTTATGATGGAGACGGGATTCAACATTTCCATAGCCTACACAGCATCCGATGAGATTAGCCTATTATTCCTCAGCGATTCACATGTGCCTTTTAATGGGAGAATCGAGAAGATACTCTCGATCCTCCCCTCCTACGCATCTTCATTCCTCCAAAACTGCCTAAAGAGGCATTTCTCCTATGAGAAGCCTATATCATTTGATGCTAGAATAGTTAAGGTTAGTGATCCTCTAGAGATACTCGAGTATTTCAGATGGAGATGTCTGAATGCCTTCAGAAACTTTCTGAATGCCTATGCTAATAAAGTCATAGGGCGAGAGGAGACCTTTAGGATGAAGGGACATGAGATCATCAAGGAGCTGTATAAGAGAGGATTCGATATTCAGAGGGCTCCTAAATGGCAGAGGTATGGAACACTGATCTACTGGAGATGTATTGAGAGTGAGGGCTACAATCCCATTACTAGGAGAAGGGTGAGGGTCAAGAGGAGAAGGATATATGCATCTTCACTTGACCTCACAGTCTCTAACGGCATAAGTCTCTTAAAGAACCTGCTAAGCCGATAAGACTCTGTAATGGCTGTGATAACGCTTAATTACATACTCTGGTTTGGATGAAATATTAGGTATCTGCTGGATAAAGTGTTGAAGGGGGCTAAAGCTAAATAGTGATAAGCGAATTTAAAGTTCAAAGGTCTGGGGTCATAATCTTCGATGAGAAGAGATGTGTGGAATGCAGGGAATGTGAGGTTGCCTGTTCACTGTTCCATGAGGGAGAATGCAATCCGTCCCTTTCTAGAATACAGATAATCTTTGACGATTTCATACCGAGATTTCCATTGGCGGTTGTATGTAAGCAATGTGATTGGCCGGCGTGCTACTATGCATGTCTAAGCCTGCATGAGAATCCGGCTATTTATATAGATGAGAGAACTGGGGCGAGGGTTATAGATGAGAATAAATGCTTGGGCTGCGGTGCATGTGCACGTGCATGTCCATTAATGCCGGAAAAACCTGTTATAAAGCATAAGGTAGTCAATGGAAGAAGAGTGTACTTCAAGTGTGACCTCTGTAAGGATCGCGAGGGCGGCCCAGTATGCGTTGAGATATGTCCAAGCGGAGCTCTAAAATACGTTTCAGCCATCCAGAGGAGGGGAATGAAATGACGATCTATGGATGGACTGGTAAGATGCTTCGGATCGATCTCACAAGAAAGAAGATAACGACGATAGATACAATGAGGTATGCACGGATGTATATTGGAGGAGTAGGAATAGCGGCAAGGATCGCTTGGGAGGAGATCGGGCCGGAAATAGGCCCGTTTGATCCAGAGAATAGACTTATAATAATGGTTGGTCCATTAACTGGAACCTTAGCCTCTGGAGCCTGTAGAGTTGAGGTTTTAGGCGTCGCTCCGCAGCAGCATCCTCCCTGCTTCTCAAGGTCCGGTATGGGCGGGCATTGGGGTCCAGAACTGAAGTATGCGGGATTCGACGGTATAATAATCCAGGGAAGAGCCGAGGAGCCAGTCTACATATGGATAGATGATGGAGACGTCGAGATATTAAGTGCGGAGGACATTTGGGGTTTAGGGACGTATGCGACGACAAAGGATCTCAGGTCAATCCATGGAGATGATGTTCGGGTGATATCATGCGGTCCAGCAGGAGAGAACTTATGCAGAATCGCAATAATACAGACCGAAACTGATAATGCGGCTGCTCAGGGAGGGTTCGGAGCGGTTATGGGCTCAAAGAATCTAAAGGCAATAGCCGTCCATGGAAGCGGGGGAGTGAAGATCGCAAGGCCAAAGGAGTTTCTTGATCTCTGCCTAAAACAGAGTACAGAGGGCCGTTCACCTTACGGTCCAAGGAGCCTCAGGGAGATAGATATTTCAGGCACGAACTTCAGGAGACACAAATGCGGATTTTGCCTCTCAGTATGCTCTGGAATGTTATGGATGGATATTCAAGGCGAGTTCCTCCCAGTACCCTATACTACAGAGCAGATGTGTTATGGATTCAATGTCACGTCTGAGAGAGGCAGAATTGAGGCTAGAGCCCTTGTGAGCAATTATGGAATAAACGGGTGGGAAGTATCATACGGGATAATTCCATGGCTACAACTATGCAGGCAGCATAATCTTATAAAGGAGATAGATGGGATGGAGATACCTGCCCCGGATAAGCCGATAAGATACCTCCGAGACTGCGCGCCGGTAACACCTGAGTTCCTAGCGATGCTTCTGCGTAAGATAGCCTACCGTGAAGGCCCAATAGGAGATGCCCTGGCGGATGGAGCATGCTACGCCGCTGATAGGCTCTTCGAGGGTAAGGGTAAGCCCCTGCTTGATCGCATCTATCCACGTCACGCTGGTCAAGTTGAGCATTGGGCGGGACATTGGGGTCCAGGTGGCAACATTTACTGGCCTATGTGGCTGACGACGGTTCTGCAGTGGTGCGTGGATACGAGGGATCCAGCAAGCGACACGTCGCATTCTTGGACATCCCATGTTCAAAGATACCTCCCAAAGATAGGGTCGTATAGGGGGCCAATTCCACCCGAGAGGATACGTGAGATCTCCATGAAGGTATATGGCGACCCAAACGTTTTGGATCCATCAGTCGAGTATGATCCTCCGGAGGCCCGGGCCATACCGGCGATATGGCATACTGATATGGGAATGGTAGTCGATTCGTTAATCCTATGTGATAATGAGTATCCGAGGATCTTCAGTTCAACAAGTAAAGATGGAATGGCGGATATTGATTTGATGGCTAAGATATTCTCTGCATGCACTGGAGTAGATGTGAGCATGAATGAGCTTATGAAGGCCGGTGAGAGAATATTCAATCTGCTCAGGGCGATCGATGTTAGAAACTACGGCAGATCAAGGAGAATCGATGAATCAACGATCGATGTGGGCTTCAATTATCCAGGTAAAGATGATTGTAAAATGCTTGATAAGCAGAAGTTCCTGAAGTTACTTGAGAAGTATTATGAGCTTCGGGGATGGAATAAAGATAGTGGGTGGCCAACGAGAGAGAAACTCGAGGAGCTCGGTCTGAAGGACGTTGCTGATGAACTTGAGAGGATCGGAAGAATAGGTTAGGATTACGGTTCATTAACAAGCCAGGAGGCTACTTCGCCTCTTCTATAACTATCATTGTCAGTGTGGTTCTGACATTACTGAGCTTCCTAATCTTCCATGTGACTATGTCCCTTATTCCATCCATCGTTTTAGCCTCCACCTTGGCGATTATGTCATATACGCCATATACCGTGTAGGCTTCCTTAACGCCTTCGATCTTCCCCAGCTCCCTAAGAACCTCATCCATGAATCCAGTCTCAGTATTGATTAACACAAAGGCTGTGGGCACATTGATCCCTCTTATAGTTCGCATTAACTACGAGTATCACATAACTATTTTATTAATCTTGCCATCTCATAGGATGTTCCATAGAAAATCTCATGGCCGATCTAGAATGGAAGGGCTAAATGGGCATATACTACAAAGACTCAAGGGACATTTACATAATCGTTCCGCTTCGAGATGTAAAGTCCCATCCATCCAGACAATACGTTGATCTCCTCTTACCAACAAGGAGATTTGCTGGTGAATGTTACTTTTGGATTTACAGGAGGCCAAGCATCCCATAATCGAGTTTTGGAATGAAAGCCTGCTTCCACTTAAGTTTGCGGATAAAGACGAGAAAAGATGGCTCTTCATGGGGAAGAAGTTTTTAAAACTCGACTTGTCGAGCCCCCAATAGTGAGATTCTATGGCCTCATAGATCCGGCTGGTGATATCTGCCTAGTAACGAGTAATAAAAGTTTCATTCCGCGTGGAGGATTTGCAGATTTTGAGAGGCAGATTTTAGGCTATAACCGTGAATCGCTGGGAATGAGTCAGATAATTCCAAACGTAGTGACTGTGGGTAGGCCTGTGAAGTTTAGGCTGATATTTACCGCTGGCGCGGCTGGAATAAGGCGTGGCGGAAGGATACGATTAACAGTACCAAGGATCTTCTCTAAACTGCAGATTAAAGATCCAGATGGGGATGGATACTTGGAGATCGTTAGGGCGGATGCCCAGTTAGAGGTTCTCTCCATAAGGGTCTCAAGGGACTCTTGGGAGTGGATCGACGTCACGGCTGAGTTTAAGGAGGAACTCGCTCCAGGAGGGAAGTTGATCATCTGCTATAAGGCTGGAATTAATCAGAAACGGAGAGGCCGTATGGTCTCTGCAGCCGAATAAGATAGATGTGCCGTTCAGCTGGGAGGATCAGCAGCCACCAGATGATCTGGCATACTATTATCTGCGGGTTGAGCAGGCGGATGGAAATCTCTCGTGGATAAGCCCCATATGGCTTACTAGATGATTCAAGCGCAGAGAGAAACGCCTATATATTATGGGCTGCTTTAAGTGGAAGGCGTGCAATCTTAGATGGCTCATTTATCGCATTAAGGGATGATCATGAATGGGTCTGAAGATATGCTACGATGATTCACTCATACCCGCCGATAAGATTCTGAGCACCGCAGAGAATATAATGCCCGAGATAAATAGGGCTAGGAGTATAATCTCAAGCGGATATGGCGATCGCAGGGCATTTATAAATCTGCCGTACGACGAGGAGATGCTAAGCGGCATCAAGAGCCTTATAAGCGATAAGCTAAGTTTGGATCCGAGATTCCTAATCGTAGTTGGGATTGGCGGAAGCAATCTTGGAACAATAGCTGTTCAAGAGGCAGTCTTGGGAAGATTCTATAATCTATTGGATCCGGATATAATGGTGCTCTACGCCGACACGGTAGATCCCGACATGATGAACAGCATTATAACGCTGATCAAAAAGGCTCTAAAAGAGAATAAGCATATCCTATTAAACGTTGTGAGCAAATCGGGAGATACAACTGAGACCATAGCGAACTTTCGAGTGCTACTCAGCCTACTCAAGAGGTATAATAGGAAATACGGGGATTTCATAGTTGTAACTACTGATAGAGACTCTGTGCTTTGGAGAGTAGCCGTTAGGCGCGGCCTCTCGCTACTCGAGATACCCTCAAAGGTCGTTGGCAGATACTCCGTCCTCTCTCCTGTAGGCCTATTCCCACTCGGCATGCTAGGCATAAAGATAGAGGATCTACTGATGGGCGCGAGGCGGATGACGGAGAGATGCTTAAGCATGAATCTCAAAGAGAATCCAGCGGCCATAACGGCGAGCATCCAATACAGGCACTACTTGGATGGAAAGAACATATCTGACCTGTTCTTCTTCTCATGCGACCTTGAGTCTCTGGGAAAGTGGTGTAGGCAATTGACGGCCGAAAGCCTAGGTAAGGAGATTGATCGGAATGGCAGGAGAGTGAATGCTGGAATAACACCTACAGTCTCTATAGGCTCAACTGATCTACACTCAGTAGCCCAACTATACCTTGGAGGCCCATATGACAAGCTGATTACTTTCATAAGGGTTGAGGATCCCAGAAGCAGCGTTTTTGTTCCAGAGGCTGACGAATACTCCTCGCTCGTTAAGGGAATAGACGGGAGAGGCCTAAAGGAGATTCTCGATGCGATACTTGAGGGGACGAAGGAGGCATTCAAAAGAAGGAAAAGGCCATTCATTGAGATCTCATTGCCAGATAAGTCTGAGTTTTCAATTGGAGAGTTCATGCAGTTCAAGATGATCGAAACCATGTTTCTGGGCTATCTGATGAATGTTAATCCCTTCGACCAGCCGAACGTTGAGGAATATAAGATCCAGACGAGGAGGATTCTAGGTGGATAATTCAAGCCATAGAGGGTGAGCGATATGCCGAGGATATCAGTTCTCGGAGCGATAAACTGGGACATAAACCTCTTCGTAAAGAGGTTCCCAAGGATCGGAGAGGAAGTTCCAGTCGAGAGGATAATGCGTGTCCCTGGAGGGAAGGGAGCTAACGTGGCAGTAGCAGCCGCGAGACTTTTAGGTCGTGGTCAAGTCGCTCTGATAGGATGCCTCGGAAGAGATGACATAGCCGAGCGGCAAATTAAAATCTTAAAGGATGAGGGGGTTGATGTTTCAGGTATAAAATTCGCTGGAAGTGCCGAGTCTGGACAGGCATATATACTGATAGATGATGAGGGTAGGAACATCATTAATACGCTTTTTGGGGCAAATTTAGAATTAAAGCCTGAGGATCTACGTTGCGAGAGGATCCTAAGCCTTCTGAGGGCTTCCTCGATAATCGTATTGATCGATCCCATACTTGAGACATTGATGGCGGCAGCCTCGATCGCCAAGGAGTATGGGAAGATCGTGATGTGGGATGCCGGCGTGAGGAGCACGCTTGGAGCAGAAAGGCTAAAGGAGATACTGAGGAATGTGGATTACCTCGTGATTAACGAGGTTGAAGTTAAGAATTTGACGGGTGAGACTAATCCTCTTGAGGCATGGCGGATCCTCTCTGAGATAAATCAGCAAATAACATTGATACTCAAGCTCGGCGAGAGGGGATGCTCAATGATAAATCGGAGAATCATGGCTTCGGTTCCGCCAGTAAACCTTGAGGAGTTAGGCCTAAAAGTCGTGAATACAGTTGGCTGCGGAGACTCCTTTTTAGGCGCATTCGCAGCCTCTAAAGCTCAGGGACTCGACGACGTCGAATCTCTTGAGAGGGCTAATTTTGCTGGAGCCCTAAAGGCAACGCGGCATGAGACCAGAGGAAGCCCAAGCAGGGAGATGTTTGAGAGATACTTGAAGTTTAGAGCTAAAGCGAGGATAATCAGAAGATAAAGAGCAGCATATTGCGTCATTTGGATTTCCATGCGTCAAGTGGAGGCCTCATCTCCGGTGGAATCGGAGGCTTATACTCTCTCCTCCTGAGCCTACGCTTATGCTCCTCCTTGGCCCTTTTAAGCAATCCATCATCCATGAGTAGATCTAGCGCCGTCGAGGCTAGAACCTTAGATGCGAAGATTAGGGATTTATGTCCCAAGCCCACTCCGCTTTGAGCTACTGCCTGCCATGAATGGGCTGGAGTGCCTAAGACCCATGATGCAGTATTAAACTCGACTGTTGGAGCCTGCCAGCTCACATCCGCAACGTCGGTGCTTCCATGGCTTAATTCTCCTTCCCCCCATGGATCTGGTATCTCATCATCCATGAGCTTATCTATGAGCCTTTCCCATCCCGGCCTCTTAGACCTCCTTAAGGCTTCAATCTTCATCTCCTTAGATATCGTCTTCGCGATCTCCCTAGCAAAATCCAATTCTTCATCTGTATATTCTGGAAGCCCTATCTCACGCATATTCCTTATGACAGCCTCAGAGATCGTTCTATTCGGTATCAAATTGTATAGTCCACCCATAAATTCATGTTTAACCTTCGTTCTCGTCATCTTAGCCGCTCCCTCAGCAATATCCAAAATCCATTTGTAAATGAACTCTATCTGCTCTCGTTCCGGAGCCCTAATGTAATACCAGCTCCGCGCATAATCTGGGACGATATTTGGCTGCTCACCTCCACTCTCAATAATATAATGTATCCTAGCATCTTGGATTATGTGCTCCCTCAGATAGTTCACTCCTACATTCATGAGTTCAACGGCGTCGAGTGCACTTCTACCCTGCTCAGGCGAGCCTCCAGCATGGGCGGATCTACCGTAAAAGTGGAACTTAACCGAGTTTACGGCCAAACAGCTCTTTAATGTTGCGCAGTTCATCGTTCCTGGATGGTGGCTTAAAGCCGCATCCACATCTCTGAAGCATCCATCCCTAACCATGAAGACCTTACCGCTGAAGTTCTCCTCAGCCGGGCAACCATAAAATCTGATAGTCCCCTTCAAGCCATACTTCTCCATGGCATATCTCACGGCTATGGCAGCAGCCATCCCGCTTGTCCCATGAATATTATGTCCGCATCCATGCCCGGGCTTTCCGGGCTCAAGAGGCTTTTGGTATGGAACTCTCTCCTGTGATAGACCCGGCAGAGCATCATACTCGCCCATGATCGCTATGATCGGTCTTGACTCTCCATATGACGCTATGAAGGCGGTTGGCATCCCTGCGACTCCACGTTCAACTCTAAATCCGTGACTCTCCAGCTCGTTCATCAGCAGAGATGAAGATTTATACTCGACCAATCCTAGCTCGGCGTATTCCCAAATCTTATCGCTTATGCCTATTATCGCCTCGCGGTTATCTTCAATCCATGATCTCGCATAATCCTTTTCGGAGGTCATGCCAACCACACATTATACTATTCCCGGCGGTATCTTTTAACGGTAGTCCACTCGCGCCCATATGTGCAGGCCATTCGCCTACGTGAACCTTATCTCTCCAAAGGTATTGGCTGGAACCTCAACCGTCAAAAATCTCTCAGAGAACTTAATGAACTTCAAGTCTATATTCTCCAAATCATCTCTGCGCCATTTTCCAGTTGTAAGTTCAAGACTTAGTCTGACCGAGTCTGAACTACCATTATGGATTAGTATCCTGTTCTCTCCCTCTTGAGTCGCTGGGAAGAATAGTGCCTGAACTTCGGCTGGAATTCCCAGCCTCCCATCTCGACCATAATACTTGATGTGGGGTTTATACCAGCCGAGAAATTGGAATCCTCCAAGCGTTGCTGGAAAGAGCGTTGATGTGACATTTCCATATGGGAAGCTACGTCCATGCCCGGCGGCAACTGACGAGGCTGTATTCGCTGCGCATCCATGATTCCGCCCCAGCCTGAGATTTGTTATTGCAAGTTTAAGCCTAACCCTCGCCCTCCAAAGGGCTAGGGCTGCTAGATCCTCATCTCCCCTAATCTGCGAGGCAAGTAGAAGATGAGCCGACGGGCTCCACTCATCCATGACCATCTCCCCGTCGGCTCTGCGAAATGCCCATGTCGGCTCATCTCTTCTCCTTCCGATCAATCCGAGCGGATGGGATTTCCTCTCAAATTCAGAATCGAAGATCATTAATGCCGAGGTGAATTCTTCCACGTTGGGAATTCGAAGCGAATCTATTATTTCGTCATCAAAGTTTCCGTCTCCGCTGATGATGCGATACTTGGCGATTAAGCTCGCCGACATATTATTGTTTGGATCAGATATGCTCCCCAGCAGATATGGTATGAGTTTCCTCACCGCTCCAATATAATCGTCCCTTCCAGTCAGCAGATACAAGTCCATAAGAATGTTTATCGCATTGTTTGCCGCATGCTCCTCAACGATCTCCAGCTTGGACTTATCTGTTACTGGACTATTCAGACATAACGGAATGAATCCTTCAGCCTTAGACCTTTCGATCCAATGATCCACATACTCCACGCTTAGATCTAAGTAGCGCCTCCTGCCTGTGGCAATGTAAGCCTCAAGAAGGATCTGGACAAGTCTAAAGTGGCATGGGAGATTTTCGCCTCTATCAGGTTCTATACGCTCGGTTCCTAAAACTTCACTCTTAAAAAGCCTCTTCCGCCAGTCATACCATTCAGGCATATCCTTAATCCAATTCCCAATGTGATGGGCAACATCCTCAAATGCCTCAACTACCCTCTTATCACCGTCTAAAGCGATGTATTGGGCGAGAAAATTATTGAAGAGTTCAGTTCCATGATGAACATCCATGCTCCTCCAGTAGCCATGATACATGGAATTTGCACTATCCATCCAATCTAGACATCTATCCTTCAATCTCCCTAGAAAGGCAGATATGCACTTATCTCCCGTGAGAAGATAAAATGGGAACCATGAATATGCAAATGTTCCCTCATCATGCCCTCCACGCCAAGGAATCTCCTCCTGCAAGGGAATCTCGCCATGAATCCATCTGGCCATAATATCCCTCAGCTCAGCCTCCTCCCTCGCCCAATCCCTAATACTCAAAGTAGAGCCGCTCAATTTGCCAGCGCCCATGTAGGGATCCTCCAGCTTTCTAAGAGACCGCACAACAATGTAATCAATTCAAAAAATAAATCTTGGTGGAGAGGCCTAGATGGACAGGCATATCTTCTGCTGATATGGTGGGTCGAGGGTGATTTGGTGCTCCGGCCGGGATTTGAACCCGGGTCTCCGGCTCGAAAGGCCGGAATACTTGTCCCGGCTATACTACCGGAGCATCATCTTAATCGTAGGATTTGCTTGTTTCTGATTTAAACTTTAGCTTTTGCTAGATTTCTCCTGACAGGAACCTCATCTGTGCAAGTCTATCCATGACTTCAACTATGCTTCTCTCTATCCTATGCCTCTCCTGCTTATAAGTCTCCCCGTCTATCTCGCCCCTCTTAAGTCTTTCATCAAGCCTCTTGAGCTCCTCTACGAGTCTATCTCTCTGTCTTTCTAAGTCCTTTATTCTCCCAGCCGCTCCCTCAGTATCAAACATTTCCTATCACGCTTGAATCAATAAATCTCATATTAAGATTTGTCCACTTAGTTTAAATCTTTTCTAAACTAGATCATGTTTTCAGGTAGCATAGCCAGTGAGACGGGCGGGCATATAGGCATTATCGAGTATTTGTTTCGAAGCGTATAATGTGAGGTTTCTTCTTAATACTTGACGGTTATTCTCTTCTTTTTTCGAGCGGCTTCGAAGATGGAGTATATTAGCTTTATATCCTTGAGGGAGTCCTCTCCCTCCGAGAGGGTCCTCTTATCTTCTAGGATGCATCTTGCGAAGTATTCTATCTCCTTTCTGAATGGGTTCCAGTATGGAGTGATAAATCCGTCGATTTTGATCGCTTGATCGCTCTTCTCTGCCCTTCTGATTGTTAGGCTGGGAAAGCTATATGGAAAATGAGGCTTTCCAAAGTGAACTTCAAGATACGCTTCATCACCGAAGAGATGGATCTGATTGACGCCCTCGCAGGGAGAGACATGAGCATACACATGGGTTGCAACTAGATCTCCCGGGAATTCCATAAGTATCTCGGCTCGTTCTCTCCTTACATCTGCCTGAACTTCAGTTGGGTCTCCTAGAAAGAAACGTATTATATTCAAGTGGTGGATCGAGGCATTCAGGAGCATCTGTAGCAGAGGATCTATCTTCCCCGATTTCTGCTCCTGATTTCGATTCGATTTAGAGTTTCTAGTTTTTAGATTGAAATAGTATGGTCTTAGGCTCCATCCTACAAAGAGAGATAGACAGCTTAGAAGCCTCCCTAGATCTCCATCCTCGATTAATCTTTTTGACTTCCAGATGAAACTATCGTATCGGTGAGGATAAGCAACGGCTAGGTGAACATTCTGCCTTTTACATGCCTCCACTATGTCTAATGCTGCTTCAATAGTGGTAGCCATTGGCTTCTCAACCAATACATGTTTACCCGCCTCGGCAGCATCGATGCAGATTTGAGGATGAGTATCAATGGGATAGTGTGGGGTAAGGATCTCAACGGCCTCAACCTCGTCGATCTTTAATAAGTCCCTGTAATCTTTGAACCAGTATTTCGCGCCGTAGGTCTCAGCAGCCCTTTTAGCGAGCGCCTCATTTATATCCGTTACTGCCACTAGATTCGCTTCTGGAATGCTTTGAAAAGCTGGAAGATGCTCTGCCTGAGCGATATACCCGCAGCCAATAACGCCAAAACCAACCCGCCTGCCCATGAATAACCACCATCTTTAAGTTTCTTTTTATGACGTTTCACGCCTTTAGGGTATTAACTCTTTGGTCTCTGTTACTCTTTTTTAGATGCACAAACTATTAGAGAAATGCATAAAGCCTACATTATCTCATCTCAAAACTCTCCAGAATAAGCTCGGTGAATAATCTTTACTTGGAGAATCCATAAAGTCTATTGATCGTTAGACGTATAAAGGAGTTTAGTCTTATGAGGTGTGCGTTCTAACTTAGAGCCTTATTTCCTCTATTGGTAATCCTTTACTCTTTCTTAATAGTATTAGCGATAATATGATGAAGATTATGGTCCATGCGAAGACTGAGATTGCGGCTAACCTCAAATTTATCGCTGGCAGTAATTTATCGCTTGACAGCCAAAATAGGTATGCTCCTCTAGGCGGATATGCTCCCATGCCATGGTATGTTAGTAGCGCAGGCAATGAACATAACGGTATAATATACGCTAGGTTTCCAAGGTCAATCCATAATTGAGAGTATGCTATGAAACCAAAAATCAATGGTATATAGCTCGTCATCGTTATCGCCTTAGTCCTGCCAGATACTATGACTCCTAGCGCGATCATATAAGCGAACCAGTATAATGCCACGCCGCCTATCACTAGGTCAATTACTACTCCTAGGGGATTCTCGGGTAATGCTATAATCTTCCATTTAGCATATGAGAAGCCTATGACAGACATGAATATTGTTAAGGCGAAGATCAGTATTGCGAATAGGCTTCCAAGGAAGTCTTCAATCATAAACTTTAATGCGCCGACTTTAGTGAACTTCGTTATGTATCTTGCAACCCTCGACGTATAGAAGAGACTATACGATAAACCAATAGCTACTGAGGACATTGAAAATAGCCCTAGAAAACTATATGCTAATGTAACATTAGCCTTAACAACGTAGATTTTCCAAGGCGTTTCCCCGGGTACCCAACTGAAAACAAAGATCCACATTAAAACCCAAAACTCTATGAATCCTATACCCCAGCCTAAAAGTTCAGGATTTGTCAGCATATCCTTAATCTTAAGCCTAAGATACAAGGTCATATGTTACTCGCCTCCCCTAATGAAAGCTCATAGATTCTATCCAGCGTTATAAGCCTTGATAATGACTCCCCAACCTCCCCCCTTATTAGGCTGTAGGTTTTATTTGAGACGGTAAATCTTAACATGGCATCTGGCACATCACCAACTACTAGACTTGCCTTAACCAGTTCCCCTGCATGCAATGAGCCGTACAGTCTGCCTTCAAACATTAAATGTGCATTCCAGTCTTTCAATGCTGAGAGAAGCCATGTCTCATGGGTATTCAGAAGTAGTACGCCCTTATACTCTCTGAGATACTCGATCAGCTTACTCTTTCTGGCGGGGTCGAGCTGCTCAAATGGTTCATCAAGGAGGACGTGTTTGGCATTAGAGAATAGGGCTATCACTGTTGAGAATACTTTTTGCTGGCCGGCGGAGAGCTCCCACGGCTTCCTCTTTCTTAAAAGGTCGATGCTTAATCCTAAATCCTCAAGCATCTTTAGGGCTAAATCTATGTCTCCACCCGTTAGGTCCATAAACAGACGTAGATGATCATAGGCGCCAAGGTGGAAAACGCTATAGACCTCGCTTAAATTTATGGCTAATAAGCCGGGTTTACTGTATATCTTATCTAAGTCCACGCCATCTATGAGTATTCTGCCAGAAGATATGGGTGCTAATCCCGCAATAGCCCTAAAGAGGGTCGTCTTACCCGAACCGTTTGGTCCTAGGATTAAGTGTTTATTCTCAAACTTTGCATGGGCGCCTTTGACAATTGGTTCCTGACGCCGCCCATACTTGACATGGAGGTTTATAAGTTCTATCATAAACTCGATACACCCAAGATGATATTGAGGGTTCTCACTAAAACTAGAGGATCTCAAGAAAAAAGCTTTTCTAATGGTGCATGTTGTATTTGATACTCGGTGAGATTTTGAGGGCTGGGGAGAACTTCATCAGCGTGGCGTTAATCTTAATCGTAGTCTTGGCCATGGCGGGCTACGTATTGCATCTACCTGAGGTTAATTTTGAGAGGGTAAATTTAAGGCTGAAATTCCAATACGACTATGTAGTTGAAGCATACAAGCCTAGGTGGCTCTCTAGTGGAGATGTAGGATCTTATCCTTCAAGCCACTTTTTAGATGATGTTCCATGGATAAGCAGTAACAAGCCGTATTGCGCAGCGACATGCCTGCGGATGGTAGCCTACAAGTATGGAATTAAGGAGCCAATTGAATACTTCAACTTTATAATGGGCTTCACTTATGGAGCATACCTCGGAATATTCAATAAGAGAGTATACATGATACCTGGAGGAGACCCATTTGTAGGTTACGTTAATGCATCTAAAATTTTAAACTTCAAATACAACCTGCTAGTCACGAGTGATAGGAGATTATATGTTGATGCTTGCCGCTATTTCATATCTAAGGATATACCTTTAATACTGCCTGTTAACATGTCCCGGCTGTATAACCTGAGTTTTTTCACACCGCACTTTGAACTGCTAATAGGCTATGAAGGTGATGAATTCTACCTTTATGAGCCCGTCCAATCAAGATGCATCTTCGAATTTGGAAAGAGGGGATACGGGTTTCCAGCGGACCTTATAGTTAAGGCAGTTGAGGATATGTCGGCAGCATATAACCTTCCATGGAAATATTCCCTAATATACTTCGTTAAGATTGGAGAGCCCTCTAAGGATTTGAGGAGAACCTTAGTCGTAAATGGTAATTTGCAGGTTGGACGTAATTTTACGCTGGACAGTTCCAGCATGTACTTCGGCTCCTACGCCTTCAAGGTATTAGCGGATTACATCAGCAAGGGCAAAGTGGGAATCAATGAAATAATCTGGTCTATAATGTTCGCATATACCTCAAGAACTGATAATGCAAAGTTCCTTAGAGAAAGATTCTCAGATGATAAGTCGGTATTGGAGGCAGCCGGATACCTAGCCAAAGCAGCTAATGTATACGGGCGGATAATCGAACTCGTAGGTGATGGCGTCTCTCCGGAGGATGAGAAGGAGATAATATCACTCCTGAAAGAAGCATCGGTTTATGAGAGAAGAGCCGGAATACTGATGATAGAGGCTGGAAGCCAATAGAGAAGCATCCTGAGATTTATGATCATCTTTCAATTTCGAGTATGCCATCCAACATGTTGCGGCCGTGCGGTTCTCCTATTGAAGCAGAAGATCTTCTTGGCTTGTAAAGAATTTAGGCATTCAGTTAACTTCTTATACCTAAGACTTTGAATATTCTGGTGGGATAAGGGCTTTGACGAGTTTCTCCTCAATACCAATAAGATTCATTGTTGAGGGCGTCGGCGAGGCAAAGGGGGAATTCATAAGATTCCTCGCGCCTAGAACTGTTAATGCTCTTGTCAGAATTCTCCCTTTTGAGGGTAGAGCCGCCCTTCTTAATGGCGGAGTCTACTTTCCAGTTTCGATTAATCTCGGAGTTGAGAAGGCTAAGAGATCAGTCAATTCTGGTCTGATTGCATATTGGCCGATGGCGAGGTCCCTCTGCATATTCTATAAGGCTGCTAAGACTCATACTCCAGTAAATCCAGTCGGGAAGGTTAGGGATGAAGACCTAAATGTTTTCCGTCAAGTTAAGATTGGGGTGAAGATCACAGTTGTTAAGATTTAGAGTCGGAGTTATGCATATAATACTTCTTCCTTGCCCTTTTCATCTTCTCAAGATGTATCTGATACACCCTTTCCCGCCACTTCTCCCTCCAGCTCTTCCATCCCGTCTTAACTAGACGCTCCCTCAATTCAGGTCTCTCAGCCACCCACTCGAGCAGTGCATAAAATCTTCTTTTCCCTCTAAGCTTCTCAGGTGGAACTCCAACCTCTATGCACCAGTTCACGTATCCCTTCTCAACTCTCTCTTGAAGTTCACCCTCAATCCTCACTTTCTCAACATGAAATCCCCTATTCCTTAGGTGCCTGCGGATGCTGGATAATATATATCCAGAACAGACCTTAAAGCATGTCTTTTCGTCTGGCCGCATCACATCGATTATCTCATCTGCTATTCGAACGGCCTCATCCAAATAAGATTTCTTCTCGAAGTTTGGCGGCTGAAACATCGCTACTGGTATTCTACGTTCCATATACTTATGATCCGGAAGTTTCAAGGCTCCTATAACTACACCTAAGATAAGGTCTCCCCAGCCAGCATCATCAATCAAAATTACCTTATCATAAATGAATCTGTTTAATCTCATCTATCATACGAAACTCCGAGAACTGCATGTTACACACTACTACATTTCTTTGAATAGTAAATTTAGATTTTTGGTTGAAATTATGTCTTACTCGCCTGAAGGCTTATAGATCCTAAGGTTTCTCCCGCCTGATACGTATGTAATTACACCTTGGCGATGGAGTTCCTCAAGGAAATCCTTCGCTACACTAAGGAGCATATTGAATCGTGAAGCCACAGTATAAGGAGTTATAACCTTCATGCTCTGCAATTGCTTTATCACATTCTGGTCTCTTGGATCCGGTGGAATTACTCTGGCCGTTCTGGCCTCTCCGCCTGTAACCTTCTTTTCTCTCTTGGCACGCTTAGCCTCCTTCTGAGCCTGCCTAGACAATTGCTTAGCGAGCTGAGTTAACGTTGGCTTCTTCTTTCCGCCCATTTTTACTCATAGAGAAGGAAAGAGAATCGATCTTATATAGTTTTTTAACTTCTCAGCCACCTGGAAAGCTAAAAATATGTCAATGTAGAAGAATGCCAGATAGTCGAAGGTTTGCGTCTCATACTCCAGAATAACCAATGAGGATCACCATGACATTCTGCATAAAAACGCGGAGAGGTTTCTTCTGCTCTTTTATGTAGCAGTTATCTCTAATCCTAATTGATATTCACGGTTATATTCTCAGCTGCTAGGTTAAACTCGATCATGTAATTGTATCCCTCAGCTTTTCCTTGTAGATGTATGCTCTCATCTGTGCATTTGCTGATCTTAGCCGTCCAGTTCCTACTATAGTTCGGGGATGATGGATGAGTATACATTGCGATCACGAATTGGAATCTCGACTTTCTGTGGAGGGGTGAGATACTAAGATACCTGTTTATGTGCCTAACTCTCCCTACCTCAGCATTATAGATGCTTACTCTCTCAACTCTTCCTATTACCAGATCATCTGTTTCCGCAGGCTTCAGTGGTAGAACATCGAGGCTTGCAGTATCATTTATGACCCTTAATTCACCATTCAACTCAATAAGTCTTCCAGAGTAATGCAGAAGCCACTCAAATCTCCTTTCACAACTCGACTTCAAATCATCAACTATTATGATCAAGTTTGGTTTCAGGAAGACTATGAACCTAACGAATCTATCAAGTAACTTGCCATATGCCCCATGCCCCTCCGAGACGAGATAATCGTAACGTTTGGAGGTGAAGAACCTAACTATTCTGCCGTAATATTGACTTCCATATCTCTGTCCCTCTCCGTCAACGAGTATAGTATTGTGTCCCAATGTTGAGTTCGCATCGAAATCCCAGCGTGGACCCCAATCCCAGAAGAATCCGGAGGCATGAGCGTAAGACCACAATCCGAGAT
>Ga0209410_1000170_pt1 | contig 27366 bp, 20 predicted proteins | sample Mar14436cmmetaG_FD_184135 | JGI IMG/M metagenome (GOLD analysis project Ga0209410, IMG submission 184135) | Marine hydrothermal vent microbial communities from Guaymas Basin, Gulf of California to study Microbial Dark Matter (Phase II) - Marker... ... | reverse complement strand
CCCAAATTATGCACTTCAAACACCGAACAATAAGGAACAAATAGAAAAATCAGTAAGTTATGGTGTATTGTCCAGTTTGGAATGTTCACCCAAAAGGTGCATTCCACCGGAGTTAAAAATTGTTCGGTATTTGAAGCCACAAGGGGCGGCCAATTTTACCAAATCTGCTTTGTTGTCAGGCACTTGAAGTACAAAAGTACGTCTGCGTGCCTTCCGCCTCGCATCTTTGGCAAACTTGGCTGCTGCATAATTCGGGTTCATAAGGATGTGTGCAGCCCGGTCGGGCCAAATCCTCAACCTTTCGGCACTTGGTGATGATTGTGGTATAACCCATAATACGGCTGGAGCATGGTTATCGGTACTTCAAGCCGGATTCATTGTTTTTCTCTTAAGACCTCATTACAAGAATTTCAACAAGCGGCTGATAAAAAGACAAGCTCTATTTCCACGATCCCGGACTGCTGTGCTATCTCCTCGGAATCGATATGCCTCAAAGCCTGGCCATTCATGCCTTTAGAGGGCACATCTTTGAAACGTGGGTTGTTGGAGAACTCCTCAAAGGGAGGTTCAGCAGGGGGCTAAAAGAGAATATCTATTTCTGGCGCGATAACGTCGGTCATGAAGTGGACTGCCTTATAGATCAAGGTATGACGTTGATACCGGTTGAAATCAAATCAGGAGAGACTGTGACTCGTGATTTTTTTAAAGGCCTCAACTATTGGTACAAGATTTCACAAAGCCCTTAATAAATGTTATCGCAGCGATTGTTAACTTAGTGCTGCATAATTTGGGTTGAATTATGATCAAGATCGGAGAGTGCTATCCGATGAAATTACCCATTCGATTTGTCTGAAATATTTTTATGACGTGACATCCAGAAACCTGGGCTGATTTCCTCCATAGTTCCTGACTACGTATCCCTTTACTCCATCTCGGCTATGACGGATCTTTAACAACTGGTTTTTTATGTCGTCATGATGAAACTGGAGCATAGTTTCAAATTCTTTATTTATGTGTACTGTCTTTGCAGCAGTATCATCAACTATTGTTGCGAGTGTTTTGATCCTTTCCTTTGTTTTGTATGATAAAGTTGTTATTTCTTTTCGTATCCTGTTTATTTGGCAGTCAATGCTGTCGATCATGTTAATACAATTTTGACGTTCATCTATAAACGTTTCGATTTTTTCTATATCATTTTTTGATTCGAGCAATTCTTTCAGTACCATCGTTGCGGAAAGAAAATTATTGAAGGCATCCAGTTTTTGTTCTAAAAGATCGCAGAGATTACGTGATTTCATTTCAATAAGCTCCAATTACCCTGGCGGGTTCCCCTTTTTCTTCCTTCCTATTCTGAAGATAGGAGACCGGCGCATTATCATTTTTAGGTGCGGAAGAGATTTCCTTCCATGCCGATTCGAGCTCTTCGAAGAAATAGATTAGTTCCTCTATGATTTTTACATCCTTTTTCAGATCCGCCTCAAGTAATCGGCGTAACATATAATTGTAAAGGGCCTCCAGGTTCCTGGCAATCTGGCCGCCTTTTTCAAAATTCAGCGCACATAAAAGTTCAGTTATAATATTTTGCGTTTTTTGGACCGCTTTTGCCTTAGCCTCATATTCGCCGGAAAGGCACTTTTCCTTTGCAATTTTCAAGCTGCCGATCGCTCCCTCGTAACACATCAATATCAACCTTACGGGGTCTGCCGTTGTCACATTTATCTGCCTGTAGGCATCAATTCCACTTCCATACATGAAAACATATCCTCCTTTTTGATCTTTTGATACATTGTGCCTAAAGCGGCAAAGCCGCTCCATCCAGTCATCCAACCTTTCCCTTTTCAGCTTTGAGCTTTCAGCTTTGAGCTCCAATCTCTTACCAGTCCCATCCGCTGAAGGAGGCGTTGATCTGGCCGGTAAGCCAGTCGCTCTGACTTTGGATTTTACTCAACGCCAGTTCCATGGCCACAAAACGGTTGATCAACGTCTCTGTCCTGCGGTCAAGAAACGCCTCCATCTGCTCAATCTGTGTCTCATAATCGTCTATACTGTTGTTTAATGACTCTTGCTTAAAGGCTATGTAACCGTCGATGGGATCTGTAATGCCAAAGAGTTTACGGTCAAATTGTTCTGCTATGCCGAGAGTCAGAGTAACACTGCCGGCATCTGTATTATCTGTTGATCCGGTATATTTTATATACAATCCATCGGTGTTCACATTACCATCGTCACCCGTCAGGGTCTGTCCTGAACCAGTGGCAGTCTCTCCGCCTATCGTTCCGGCCACATCCTGGCCAGTTACAGTACCGTTGATCAGGCCAATATCCAGGTCTCGTTCTGTGGTTTGATCGAATGTTCCAAGGACCAGACTGCCACCTCCCTGATTATTACACGTGAGGGTCAGTGAAATAGAAGAACTCCCCGCAGTTGTATCTTCAACATAAACAACACCGTCACGGATAAATGCATCAACTGTAGTGCTCTGTGCCGAGTAAGCTGCTTCAATCGCGGTCAATAATCCATCTATTGTGTCGGATGTGATATCAGTGATGGTATATGTGCCGCTGATATCTGTCGATCCGTCTCTCGCTTTTCCGGATATGGTTATGGTGTCACCATTTGCCACGTTTGCCCCGTATACATCGTGCCATGCCGTCGAACTTGTTATATAGACCTTGCCGCTGGTTGATTCTGTAGTATTGCTTGTTTCGGCATAGATGATATGGTCATAGTTATTATCGGATGTATCCTGGGAAATGGTGAAACTCGCGCTGCCGTAGTTATCGCTTCTCAGGACCAGGTGATTGCTCCCGTCGTCAGTGGCGGTGATGGCCATTGCATAACGCCCTTCCCGGCTGCCATCCCCTGCGCCGGGTGTCACATCAACTGTGCCGAAAAAATCACCTTCCGTGGAATGACTTATAGAATCAATGGCAAGTTGGCTGGTTCCTCCATATTTATCAGTAACAACGATTCTTCCCGAGGTGTCAATTATTGCGGTTACATCGCTAGAGAAGGCATCTTCTATGGCCGAAATCAGGCCCTGCACCGTATCTGTATCAACATCGCTGATGGTATAACTCCCCGATATTTCGCTTCCATTGCGGGACGTTCCGGAAAAAGAAACGGCATCGTTATTACTGAAGCTTAACTGTGTTCCTGTGCTGTCATAAATACTGTTCCATTTTGTTTCGGAAGTGATGGCGATACTGTGAGCGGCATCAGAGTATAGCAGTTCATCGCCCACCAGTGTTTGTGTATATTCTGTATCAAGTTCCGTATTGATTTCATTGATAATATCATCGAGGTTCATACCGTTTGTTATGGTGATTTCGGCAGAGCTGTCTCCCTGGGTAATCGTGAGAGTTTCATCAGCGCCGCCGCTCGAAAGATTGACGTTTCCTGTCTCTGAGCCCCTGGTGGCGGCCCTGTTGATATGAACGGTGTATTCGCCCGCCTCTGTGTCTCTTGAATGGTTTATATAGCTGAGATTGCTGTCCGATGTGGTTCCCCGGGCGGCAAATAGAGACACGACATCATTGAAATTGGTCTGTAAATATCCGGTGAGCTTGTCGTCATCAATACTCAGCAGCAGATCATTGTCCATATTAATCCCAACCATGCCCAGAATGGAAAAATCGCTGTCCACGCCCCATACACTTTGGGTCAGCAACGAAGTCAAATCAGATTTGACCGACGAAAGTGTGCCATCTCCAAAGAGGATGCCCCCTGTTTCCTCTGCATCCTCATCATAAGAAGACTGGGTGTTAATATAAGACATGACTATATTATACTTATCCACAAAGTCCTGGATATTTGACTTAATGGCGCTAATATCATGTTCGACATTAAGCGTAACAGTTGCAGAATCGTCCTCTTTGACAAGATTCAGGGTAACACCGGTTATGATATCGTCTATGATATTGGTGGAATCAGTCACCTCCACTCCGTCTATCTCGACTGCGGCATCTTCGCCTGCAATAATCTCTCTTTTCCTGTTGGAAGCGGCTCCAAACTCCGCATCACCATTGACAAACTCTAGTTCTCCGTTGGTGATGTTGTCTGTAAGGGTAACACATAGAACCCCGCTGTCCGAAATGTCATCGACACGTATCTTGCCGTCAGAGGTGACATAGGCGATTACATCACCATATTGCGTTTCGATCTCCTCAAGGAAATCGCCGACAGTGGTTGAAGCTGATATATTAAAATCATAGTTAACTGCTGTATTTGAAGTGTCCGTTCCTGTCATGGCAATCTTGTCGCCACTGGTCCAGGAGATATAGCCGTCAATATCAACGAGGAGCGTATCAGATGAGATATAGGCACCATCGGTAGTCATGGAGTTTCCGGAAACCTTGCCAGTGACTTCTGCGCTGGTGTGGTCAAGTACCCCTAACGTATTCAATATATTATTTTCATCCACAAATGTCTGTGTTCCCTCAACCTGGAGGCGGTAACAGGTGGTTCCATCTACGGTTTCTGAAATAACAGATGCGACAATGTCGGTTCTGGATACAGCGGCCATAGCATTGTTTATCGCATCTTTGATATCTGTGAGCGACATGGTGGAAAGATTAATCGTAACGGCGGTGCCGTCTATGGTTAACGTACCCGTCGATGCTTCGCCGGCGGAAAGCCCTAAAAGTGACTTGATGGCAACATTATGGGTCGTAAATCGGTCACTCTGTGCTCCATTTGTTATTGAATTTTTGATTACAGCCGTACCATTATCTTTCCAACCAAATTTCTGTACTAAATTGGTTGATGCTCCGTTCGCCAGGCTTATGCCGTCTTCGCCTGTTTCATCGCTTGTCAAGAGAAGTCGATAGTCATTGGCGCCGTAATTGACGATGCTGGCCGTCACTCCGCTCGGGTCCGTTCCCGTGTTTGCGTTATTGATGCTGTCGGCCACGTTGGTCAGGGTATCGGTGGAGTTAATGGTGACTACCTTGCCGTTGATAATGATATCGCCGGCATAGGAGCTTCCAAGCTCTGTTGTCTGGCTGGTAAAAGGATTTGAAGAAAGCTTTTGCGCCTGTGCCAGGTTCTTCACCTTGATCGTGTAAGTTCCCGGGGCGGCGGTTGTGCCAATGGATACCGAAAGGAGGTCATCCGCGTCAACTGTAGCGCTGTCCGTGCTCATGTTAGAGGTGTAAAGATAGAAATCATCAGAATTCGAAAGTCCCACTGCTGATGTTTTCAGGCTGAGAAGAGTCGTATTAAATGACCGCCATTCTGACAGCTTTGATTCATATTCGCCCTTTTGGCTTTCAACGATATCTACACGACGGTGGTCAATGGCAATCAATTTATCTATCATAGATCGCCAGTCAAAGCCGCTCGAAAGACCGCTAATCAGATTAGTGCTAAGTGACATCTTTTTCTCCTTGGTTCAGGCAGGCAACAAGTTGTTCAGTATAATTATCGGAAAATCTTACCAAAACTTTAATCCGGCAGAGTAGAGAGGGAGCCCATGCTGTTTAGGTCACCAACTTCCGGGTATCCGCCCTTTCGAGCAGCGCGGCAAAGAGTCGGCAGACCATGCAACACGTGCTGCCCTCCTCTGAAGTCCTGGTCGTATCTGAACGTGAAACCAAGAAAATCTACGCTGGCCAGGGCTGCCGAAGATCAACCACCTTCGTTTTGACCCGATTCAGTTCCAGACCAAGCCAGGTCTCTCAATCTTCGACTCGATAAACTCGCGCATCCGGGAACCCGGATTCCGGGTCAGTACCATAAAAAGGTTGTATTGATATGACATACGGCAAGATTCTCCAATTGGGAGCGTGCACAGCGGATCAACGCTGCACTGGCATTAATCAAGGAATACGGGTGTTGTTTCCCGCATAATATCAACCGGTTCTTTCCCACAATAAAATACCGTGCCTTTAGGGCCGTTTTGCTTATTAATCCACCTTTATATATTATGGGCACCACTTTTGGGGCTTCACTTCCAAATCCAGTGGTTCTTTTGAGGCATAATGAGGGCAAAGAATGTGCAAAGAGGGGGGAGACTTCCCAGACCTTAAGTACGCTCATAGGTTCCTCCTTTTATTCAAGCTGTGGAAATCTTGAATAATAGAACCTATGAGCGTATCTGTGTGAAGTTTACTACAAATGCCAGTAGCATGGACAGGGAATCTGTCAAGGCCAAGCCCTTCGGGCGCTTCACCCCGTTTCGCAGCCTTGACAGATTTCCCTTACCATTTCTATCTTCCCTATCCAAACAGCGCCAGTACCTGCTGCGGCGCCATATTTGCCTGTGCAAGCATGGCCGTACCGGCCTGGAGCAGGATCTGGTTCTTGGTGAAGGTAGTCATCTCAGCCGCCATATCCACATCGCGGATGACAGATTCTGCTGCCTGCGTGTTTTCAATCGTTGTCGCCAGATTAGCCGAGGCATATGCAAGCCGGTTCTGGACAGCGCCGATATTGCCTCGCTGCGTATTCAGAGTATCAATAGCGCTATCAACCGTTGTCAGGAATTCCTGTGCCTCCGATGCGCTATCAAGCTGGTCTTTAGTGAGGCCAAGATCTGAAACCGTAACACCGCCAATCAGAATGCCTATTCGATCATCACTTGTATTCGCGGCGCCAACCTGGAAGTTGGATGCCGTGCCTGCATTTGCCTTAATTACTCCGTCAGTGTCGTCTCCGAAATGTTCATTCACGGTTATGGTGAGCCCAAGGGCATCAAAGTTAATATCCTCTGTTTCTCCGGTGCCAGGTGTAGACAACCCATAGATAGTCTGGGATTCTCGGACGCCTCCAATCGTGGCCGAGACCGTCATGTTGAACTTACCTCCTGATGTAGTAGCCGTTACGACATTATAGGTTGCCTCATCCTGCAGGCCCGAAGCTCCGGCAAAGCCAGACGCTGCGCCTATACTCCCGCCTGCGCTGAGGGTAACCCCAAAGGTGCCGTTCAGGAGTTTTGTGCCCGCATATTCGGTCACATTCGCAATTCGATCAATTTCATCGATAAGCTTGTTTCCTTCCGCGTTGATCTTGTCCAGATTGGAACCGGCATTTGCAGACGCTGCCTGTGTGGCAAGTTCCTTCAATCTCGTTAACATGTTGCCGATCTGGTCCATACCTCCCTCAGCGACCTGCGCAAGGGAGTTGGCCTCAGAGACGTTCCGGCTGGCTACTTTGTAACTTGCAATGTCAGCGCGGAATGCCTGAGATATGGACAGCCCTGCCGCGTCATCGGCGGCCCGGTTAATCCGGTAACCGGATGAGAGTCTCTCCAGGGATTTGGTCAAATTTGCATCCGAAATACCCAACTGCCTGTGGGTATTCATTGCCGCAATGTTGTGTTGAATTCTGAGTCCCATGATTTATCCTCCTTGATGTTTGGTCATCAGTCACTGGTCATTTGTTATTGGTGACTAACGCCTGTTTTTTGCTTTAGGCTTTGCCTGCTCCGTTAAATTTCTTTTTTTATTTAACCGGAGAGCTTCCAGCCTTCAGTTTTCCCGGCATCCTTGCCGGGCAAGTTTAACGTTTCTTTTTCGGGCGGCTGTATCGCGCCCACTTAGAGTTTTTCACCTCCTTTTTTAAATTTATCTTGACTATATAATCGGCAGATATCCGGTAAACTTTAGTTTTTTAGCGTAGCCGGGAGGGGCAAAAGTCATCGGGACTCGGTGGCCATCCTGAAAAATTTGTAGGGCAGGGCGGGGACCCTACAAGGATTTCTTGACTCAGGCTGTGGTTATTTTTTTGTATTTCCTTTAGGCGTACTTGAAGACCTGTCTTACCTCTTTTAGTTTTTCCATCATGAACTCGGCTTTATCCGGGGTCTTGCTTTCCAGTTGCAGGTTCGCGTCATGAATGGATTTATAGTCTATGGGCAATAAAGAGAACAGCCTTGAAACCTGAGCCGAAAGATCGGGAACATCTTTCAGCGCAAATGCGATCTCAAACAAAATACCAGCTATATCAGTGAAATCCGATATCTCTTTATCTCTATCCAGACCGAGTTTTTTCAATATCAGGTCACACCGGTGTATAAATTCCACAATTCTGTTCTGCTTCAATTCTATTTCACACAGATGCAAAAGGGCCTTGATGAAACCCGGTTGTAGAGAGAGGACACGCTCAAAAAAGACCCTGGCCCCGTCCAGGCGATTAAGCGCCAGGCTGATTTCTCCCAGACTGCTCCATGCCTCTGTGCCATCGGGTTGAACCTCCACGGCCTGCATATAAGCCTGTATGGCCTTTTCCATCTGTTTTCGTTGCCTGCAGATCACGCCAAGGGTACATAGTATTTGATAGTTTGGAGGGGCAATCTTCTTGGCCCTGTCTATAGCTTCAAGGGCCTGATCCAGGTCTCCTGTATCAATGCATAATGTTGCCAGGCGATTCAGGACTACAGTGTCCTTGCTTTCATGCTCAAAGAGCCATTTGAGGCATCTCCTTTCCTCATTGAAAGATTTGGTCTTATTGTGCATCTTGGCCAGCATATACCAGACGTCACATTCTTCAGGGGACTCTTTGAGTGCCAGGTCTAAATAGCGGCGTGCCAGATTGAGATCTCCGGATCTGTCAAGATGAAACGTTCCGGCATTCCACCATACCTGCCACTTCTCGTCTGATACTGCGTATGCATTCCTGTAACAACCTTCCATCTGCTCGAAGTCTTTGCGCGCATGAAATGCGTGGCCCATCACAAGGCGGATGCCGGGTTCCTCCTTCATTGTATTATTGATGATCAAACCGGTCTGCTCCGGATTTTCTTCAATGTGCCGCAGCAGTTTCAGATACTTTTCCCCAAAGATCAAAACATCTTCCCATTCCTTCTTTTCCGCCGCAATCATGGTCAGCATGTAATACGAATCCAGGTGGTCGGGGAACCTGTCAATCGCGCTCAATGAGTATTTTCTGGCCTTTTCAAGATTCCCCAGGCGAAAGAACGCTATCGATGCGTTGTAGTGAGTCCATATATATAAAGGACGTCCATCTTTCTGCCGGTCCGCAAGGTCGATGGCCAGCACCGATTCCTTTGCGGCCTGCTCGTTCATGCCGCGGGAGAGATAAGATGTCCCCAGATAGTGGTGAGGCATGGGATTGTCGGGTTCTTCCTCAATCTGCCTCTTAAGCAGCTCTGCAGTCCGGATAAACTTTTCCTGGGCCTTTTTCTCTTCTACATTATATCCATAATGCATCAATTCGATTTTCGAGGTCTTAGTGCAGGATGCGCCAACCACGCGATTATGAACAATCCCTTCATAATGAATTATATTATTGTTTTTAAATAACCGCTCAAAATTGTGCCTGGCCTCTTTTTTTCCATTGCTGTAAGTACTGATGATATTTACAAAAACGGCATCCGCCCTGCCAGCATTTTCTACAGCCTGGCGTAGTTTCTCGCCGCTGCCATCGATAAGCTCTTCATCTGCATCTATCTGAAAAACCCAGTCGCACGTTGCATATTGCAGCGCCTGATTACGGGCCTTGCTGAAGCTGTCCTCCCATGGATGGAAGTACACTTTATCTGTATAGCGCCTGGCGATTTCAACGGTTCCATCCGTGGAACCGGTATCCACTATGATGATCTCATCCACATAATCCTTCACGCTCTTCAGGCACTGTTCAAGAAAGGCCTCCTCGTCTTTTACTATCATGCAGCAACTGATGGTTGGCTTTTCCTGTGAAATTCGCTCAAGCAGGCTGTTGACGGTCGTATCGTTCGGGTTTAGTTTATGGGCCCTTTTCAGGTAAATGCGGGCATTTGCCATATCATTTTTTTTGTGTAAATAGATGCCGGCGGCCCTCAGGGCGACAAAAGGCTCCGGCGCGCAGGCAACGGCTCTTTCGATGGCCTTCTGGAATTTCTCAAATTGCCCAAGCTCAAAATAAGCGATTCCAACAAGGACGTGCATGTTCCATTCTTCATTGAGAGAATTGGTCACCAGGTTTGCGAAGGCCATTGGAGATTTTCGCAGGAGTCTGATCAAGTCGATGTATTCATTGCCGTGGTCTATCAGGAGACCCCACCGCTTTCGATCAAAATAGACGAGTATCAGGATAAAGTGTGAGTCGATGTGTCCGGGAAATTTCTCTAAGGCCGACAGGGCCATTTTTTCGGCCCTGTCCAGCTCCTTCAGCTTATAGTGGCACATGGCCGCATTGTATCGTGACCAGAGGTAAATCAGGTTATTGTCATTTTTAGAATCTGCCAGACGGATTGCTGTAAGGCTGGCCTCCAGGGCCTTTTGGAGCATCCCCTGGCCCATGTATGAACAACTGAGATAGTGGTAGGTGATCGGGTTGTCCGGATCGTCCTTCAGATCCATTTTCAGGAGTGATACCGTCCGCTCAATTTTTTCCTTTGATTTCTCTTTATCCAGATCATATCCATAGTGTATGAGGCGGATCGGATATACCTTTGCGTTTTTTATGCCCACCACACGATTATGCACCCGTCCTTCATAGTGGATGACCCCATTGTTTCTGAAGATACGTTCAACACTGTGAACGGCCTCGCTTTTGCCCTTATGAAATTTGCTTGCAACCTGGACCATGATAGCATCAATATCATTGTCTTTGATCGCTTTTAACAATACGGGGACGTCCTCTTGAACCAACTCTTCATCCGCATCGATCTGGAATATCCAATCACCGGTTGCATAATTCAGATAATGGTTTCGGGCTTCGCTGAAACTATCTTTCCAAGGATGAAAATAGATTTTATCTGTATATTTCCTGGCGATTTCTACCGTCCGGTCCTGGGAACCTGTATCGACAACGATGATTTCATCAGCGACATTCTTTATACTTTTCAGGCAATTATCTAAAAATTTCTCTTCGTTCTTGACTATCATGCAAACGGAAATTCGAGACGCCCTGGTTTCTTTTCCTGATTTTCTTTTGTTTTTTTGTTGTCCGCGGTGTTCGTAGTTCGATCGCCTTTTTTTTCTTACAGGTTTCTTTTTCATATTATGTTCCTTCTAATGGGTGGCCCATTTTCGTTCATTTCGTTTCGAGGTTTGACAGTCATTTTATAAACCATACGATATTGATTTTTGTCTCTTACTTTTTCGACATTTATCCAACGTATTATCCCTTTCGGAGTCTTAGTTTTACTGAAAAATAAAATATCCAAAATATTAAACCTCAATTTTTTATACAGGGATATGGCCGCTTTATTATCTGCAAACACTTCCAGGGAGATTTTTTTTAGTTGAAGAGAGTAAAATGCCCATTGTAAAACTGTGGCGCATGCGTGCTTCATAAGGTTCTCAGGACATTCCTTTTCTCCTTTGATTATTCTTCCGAATTCTGCAAACTTTTTATCCATATCAACATTATATATTGAAACTTGTCCAACAGGATTACCAAGAGGTGCTTCTATAAAAAATATAATATCGCTATCGATATTTTCATAACGTGTCAACCATTCAAGCATTTCAGCTTCACTGGGTTGTATCCAGGTGAAAAATGATTGGTATGTTTCTCTCCGCCATTTAGCCATAACCCTAGCATCTTCCCTTTTTATTTGAACTGGCCGCAAACAGGCATTACTGTTTCTTAATGATTCTATTTTTATATGATTCTGAGGTGATTGACTTTCCTTTTTCAGTCTGTGTATCAGTTGTAAGGTGTTCATTATATTATTATCGATTGCGATAGAACGCCTTTATAGTATCAATGATAAAATTTACCTCGTCATCGGACAAATCCGGGTATAATGGGAGTGTAAGAATCTGTGAGAACACTTTTTCAGCGATGGGGAGGGAAGGACGATTGCCATAGCAACGATAAAGATGGATTGGCTTGTAATGTACACCTGTATTAATACCCTTGTCTCGCAAAAAAATACTAAGATCATTTCTATTTTCCGCCTTGATCTCGCATAAATGCCAAGATGATATAAAATCATCTCCATCTTCAGGAGGCATCTTTATCTGGCTAAGTTTTTTCAGGCCTTCTCGATACATACTCACAATCTGCCTGCGTCTCATATTTGCTTTTTCTAACTTCCTTAGCTGTACCAGACCGATAGCAGCCAAAATATCATTTAAATGAGACTTCAGGCCTATCTCATCCACATGATATTCCCACCAGTAGCTTCTATCTAATTTCGTCCTATCCCACGTCCCCTTGTCAATACCCAGCCACCGGTTTCGTTTGGCTCTTTGAGCCATTGCCTCATTATTTAAAGTTATGGCGCCGCCTTCACCCATCGCTAGGTTTTTAACGGCATGAAAGCTAAAACAGCCTATTTCGCCCAGTCCGCCAACAGGATTCCCCTTATATCTTGCGCCTGACGCGTGGGCACAGTCTTCAATTATAGGGATATGCCCTGCAACTTCTTTTAATCTATCCATATCCACTGGTCTCCCACCATAATGCACCGGTATAATTGCCTTGGTTCTCGGCGATATTTTTCGGGCAACATCATCGAGATCAATATTTAAGGTATCCTTATCGATGTCCGCAAAAATAGGTGTGGCAAGATTATAAACCACACAGTGGCCAGTTGACACAAAGGTCATTGTCGGAACAATCACTTCATGTCCATGATTAACCCCCAAAAGTCTCAATGCCATGTCAAGACCGGCCGTACATGAATTTAGCCCCACACATTGTTTTACGCCGCAAAATTCCGCAAACTCCTTTTCAAACTGGGCTGTTTTAGGGCCTAAACCTACCCAACCGGAACGGATAACCTCGGCCACTGCTTCTATTTCTTCATGATCATAGTATGGTTTAAATACTTGAATCATTTCTTCTTACCTCCTATACAACTCAAATAATTCTCCGCATGATTTCTGTTAATATGTGCAGGTAGACGTTTTTCAAACATGTACCCGAAGATTCAATGCCATCGCCTTCTCCATCCAACACATGCCAATGGAGGCTCAAGCCCTTACTTCTCGAGTCGTTTTGATTGACTATTTTTCCGCTTGAACGCTCAAACAGCCGATTTTTTCGGGATGGAAAGCTGAAACCTTCATGCACTGCACATTTACGAAGCCTATCTCTTCAAGGATATTCTTTAACGTTCTAAAGGTCAGCGGAGTCCTGGTTGAGTCCACATGTCTCCACACCGCTCGGTTTTGAAGCGCCCTACGCGCTTCCATTTCGAGTTCTTCTTCCGCAGTGAAGGAATGATCAGCCTTAGGCACCTCTACTATAAGACTGCCCTCATTCTTCAGCACCCTTTTCCACTCAGTGAGAACCTTTGAAATGCGGTCTTTCGTTAGTGTCTGAAGGTAATAGTGGCTGTGAATAAGGTCGATGGAATTATCTTGAAATTGATTTAGATGGGACGGGTCACATTTGACATCATCGAAGGTATTACTAGTCGGAACATCTATGTTTATGAACCCGTTAATCCGTCCTGTCCGTGTAGGAATATTTAACAGTTTCGACCCGTTAGAAGATTCTCCAACTAGAACAGAACCTGGGAGAGTATCTTTGTCAAGGATATAATCGCCAAGGATCATGTAATCCATCCCCCCGACCAGAAAACAATCTATAGCTTCCTTAGGCGTGCAAACGATCGGTTCTCCTCTGACATTTAAAGATGTATTGAGCACTAATCCAATGCCCGTAAGTTTCTTGAATTCCTCGATGAGGCTGTAATAGCGGGCGTTAGAGTCCCTGTCGACCGTATGCACGCGGGCCGTGCCATCGACATGGCAAACGGCTGGAATACGGTCAATCATTTCCTTTTTCGTGTTATATACAAAAAGCATGTATGGAGACTCATGCTCGGAATCAAAATATATTCCGCAATCTTCTTTCAGCACCGATGGCGCAAATGGGCGCCAGTATTCCCGGAATTTAACACGTTTGTTGATTTCGTCCTTCATTGTCGGAACCCGTGGATCACCGAGGATCGAGCGATTGCCCAGAGCCCGGGGGCCGACCTCCATGCGTTCCTGGTACCATCCGACGATTTTGCCTTCAGCGAGTTTCTCAGCGGCGAAACGCGGCGCATCTTCATGTTTGCGAAGCGGAAACCCAGTGGCTTTGATCGCAGAACGAATATCCTCCTCAGGAAACTCGGAGCCGAGATATGGATGTTGCATCACCCACCATGATTTCTCACGCGCCTTATGGTTCGGAACGTGGTTGTAGTAGACATATAAGGCGGCACCCAGCCCCGTACCCCCGTCGTGGGCGGCAGGGTGCATAGAGACATCCTTAAAAGTATTCGCTTTTAGGACTTTTCCGTTGGTGACGCTGTTCAGCGCCACACCTCCCGTCATGCAGAGATATTCTTCACCGGAAATGGCACGCAGCCTCTTGGCCAGACATAGGATAACTTCTTCCGTTATGCGCTGTAAGGCGGCGGCCACATGTGCAAAAGCAGGCTGCGGGTTTCTTGTATCCATTTCTTCGTGAATATCGAATATGTCATTAAACTTTGTATGATCGTAAAGAAAAATACCGTCTGGGTTAATAATCTCTCGGTTGATTTCGAAGTGCCCGGTTTCCGAGTCGTAGTCAATAATGTGATCGCGAAATGTCTGGTAGTAAACATTGGGGGCTCCATAGGAAGAAAGCCCCATGGTCTTCCCTTCCTGCCGGGCGCCGAGGCCAAACCAATAAGTTATAGTTTGGTAGAGGGTACCCAAGGAATGGGGACAATAAATTGCTTCTAATTCCTCAATATGATCTTTATTGCCACGGGCCAGCATCACCGTTTCAAACTCACCACGGCCATCGATCGAGAGAATTGCAGCGGACGGGAAGGGAGACGAGTAAAAAGCACCAGCACAGTGGGCCATGTGATGCTTTACATGGATTACCTCGGCTTTGCGAAAGATGGATTTGAAGTATTTCTCCTGGTTCCTGTAAAGTTGAGCGGAACCATGAGCGTTGCGAACCATCTGAAGGGTGTCCATACTAAATCCGTTCTCCCGATAGTATTTTTCCCATATATGCGCTGCCTTGGTATATTCCGGGGAGGAGAAAGAAAAGGCAATGTATCTGATCTGATCAGGATGAATACCTTGATGTAACATCCCATCAATTAGGGAGTTCAGCGGAATGTTGGGGGTGTGCTTAACACGAACGAAACGCTCCTCTTCTGCATCAAACACTACGTTACCATTTTGGTCTACAATTGAAACATGGGCATCGTGTCCAGCTGGTTTCATGCCAAGAATATAAAACTTACTTTCATCGTATTCTTCTTTCTTGGCAAGGCTTTCCAGGAAAGCTCGGTTTTGTGCTTCATCCTTCCGCCGTGTGGTTTCGGCCAGCAGTTTGCACACCTCCGGAAAAGTGGAACTCTCTCTAGGAATTTGCGACAGGAGCTCCATTATCTTATCATACTCACCTTTGGGCAAGAGGCATGCGGATTTGTATAAGTTAACTGCATCTTCACTTCGCTCATAAAGCTCACTGGCCCTGTCCAAAAGACTTACGGCCGCTTCCAGATTACCTACTTTGTAAAATGCCAGGGCAAACGTCCTAACCACGTCCCCACTGTGGTCAAAGACCGGCCTCGACTGGAGCCAATTAAGGTTCTGTTGATTTCGAATAAAATGTCGAACGATCTGCTCAACCGCACGAGAATAGTTCCCAATTGCTATCTGATGCAGTATATCCTCAAAATGGCGAGTAAGGGATTGCTCTACCGATTGCTCCCGCAGTGGTTCTTTAATGGATCGTCCGCGAACCGTAATAGCTTTGGGGTAATCAGTGGACATACCTATAGCTCCTCCCTCTCCTACATTAACTTCTTTTACTCCATGAATTCGGGAAACTTCTACGTCGTTTTTCAGTGAGTTCATCTTCTTTCGATAAAGATTACCCTCAAGAACCTCGTAATTTTCATGTACATAACTCATAACCTGAGGGTACTGCTCTATTGACTCTCGTAAATGCCCACTGGGACGTCCTTTTGGTAAAGACGTACAGAAAAACAGGAACAACAAACCTCCTCTTTCCAAATGCTCCGTTAGATGCTGGATCACTGGCATCGGTTCTGGAATATGTTCCAACACGTCATAACAAATCATGATATCATATACTTCTCTTAGGCAATCTTGATTATCAATCTCTATGAAAGAAAATTGACGCTCATTTCTAAAACGCCACTTGGCAAATTCAAAGGTCTGGGACGGAATATCAGCCAAGGTAATATGCAGATTGCTTATATCAAGCAAATGCTTTTCTAAGCAACCAGTACCACAGCCGTAATCCAGTAGTTTAACGGCGCGATGTTTAAATTGATTACAGTATTTGCGAATCATGCTGGCAGTAAACTCAAATCTCTTTGTTTGGGTGTGATAATTATGATAAACGTTGCGATAACACCATATATCGGTTTCATTATATGCGGATTTAATTTGTTCTGTGATTTTTTTCTCTTTTGCATTCCAAACGCTGGTCCAAGTTCTTATAATGCTTTCATTGCTCCCCTTACGTTCTATTTCTGCATCAGTAACATTCTTAAATTCCTTTAGATCCTGATATGCCTTGTGCATTTTGTATCTATCTATCATCTCGGCAATCCTTGCATCCCACGTGTGTCTCGCTAAAACTTCCTTTCTACCGGCTTCCGCAATTGCCTTCCGTTCCTCTCCGTGCGTCAAATAGTGCTCGATCAAATCCATGGCCTCGGACACTGAGTTGAACCAGACCAAATGTTTCTTGTTCTGAAACACAGTCTCCATTCCGGGGACATAATGGGTTAAGTGAAAGCCTCCGCTTGCCATGGTATTGACGGTTCGCCTCCAGGACGCATACATCCGGATGTCATTCACACCGTTGATGCCAAGCGTGATTTCGGCGCTAGAACATACCTCGGCGAACTTGTCCTCTGTGACGAATGGATGGATATGTAATGTCTTATATCCTGCTTCCGAAAGGTATTCCCAGTTTTTTCCGTACACGTGGAGATCCAGTCCGCGTTTAAGTGTTTCCTCTATCAATTGGCGTCTCTTCTCATATCCGTCATGGGGAATATTCAGGTTATTTCCCATAAACACCACATCTTTCGTCTTTTCTATATTTCTAGGATAGAACACCTCCGGATCGGTTCCCGCATCCCAGAAGCCACCGATATTCTTAACGCCAGCGGCACTATACTTATCCAGAATTCTATTATCCGTATAACTAAATAAGGTGCAATCCGCGTATTTGCCGATGTCTATCACCCACGGCTGCGGATCCCACCGGAAGTCCCCATAGAAATGGATCACATATGTGTCGATTTGTTTTTTGATTGCCCTGATCGTTGAGCCGTAAATTAACTCCGACTTCCCTAAGTGAATTATATCGGGGCAAAATCTCAGTGCTTCTTCCATTAGCATCTGGTTCATTCGGTCCTGCCCAAATTTCGCTGCCAAGCCCCGGTAATCGAAGGGCTTAAGGTTGCTCACCTTGGCATAAGCCTTCATCATTCCGCTCACATTGCATGCCGCATGGGGTACACTTATGGTATCGACATACAGTACCTTAATCTGTTCATTCCCCCTGCGGCCTGCTACCTCTCCTCCGCGTCGGGCCGACATATAAACCTTCGTTCTTCGCTTGGCTTCCAGTGCTGGCTTCAAATTTTTTACAAACTGCTCAGTGCGCTCTCTGTACGTATGGGACAGAGCAATCTTCCTGCCTTTGTCCATCAAGTTCAAACGCTCAGCAGGATGGGCAATGTAGAAGTCGAGCAATTCTCTGAGGTGTTGTGGTGATTCATACTGTGGTACAGCGTTTCCAAAAATCTCGGGAATACCCGTATTCTTATCCGAAATGGCAAAGCCACCGCTGGCAAGAATATCAAAAATTTTTACCGCCACGAATCCTTCCCTGGCCATATCAGGGTGGTGGTCATTGATGGAAATCAACGAAGAGGCATACAATTCGCCCAATTTTTGGTTGTCGAAATATCTCCCGCCAATATACTTGGGCGGCAAAATCTGTTCCCAACCATTCCCCCAAACCTTGAAATTGTAGGGGACTTCGCCTATATCGGTGATAATCTGACGTCCCTTTGGCCCTCGTGGGTTCCCAACGAAAACGATATCGTATTTCTTTTCCGTTTTAATGGGCCTCTTGGAGGTTGCACCGATCATTAACTCAACATCGTCATATCCCATGGCCCGTAACTTGTTGATGTACGACGAAGAAAGACAGAAGATCTTATCGAAATCTCTCAGATTCTGCGGGGTAACCATATCCGGGTGGCTATAGAGCCATACCATATTGTAGGTTTTCTGAGGCAAGCTGCTGACAGGAATGCCAAATAGATAAAGGATCACGTCTGGATCATTCTCGACAACGCTAAGACCAAGATTCTTGAATTCCCTTTCCAGCTCATATTTTACCCAATGATCCCCCCAAAGAATACGTCTCGATGAATCTGTATCAAAATCGGAAGGAGAAACAACCCTTATTCGCACTTCCTGCTTCTGAAGATTAGAAGATATCTGAAAGGAAGGACGTTTGTCCTGAAACTTTCGGAGGGTAGCGATACTATTTGTAGCCTCCTCAAAAAGGGAGCCCACTTCTTTGTCATTCGGATATTTTTTGATGAAAATTTCCAAAAATGGAGTGAGTTCATGAAGTATATTTAATGTTCTAAGTACATCAGAATAATTGAAAATAGCATCTTTATAAAAAGGGTCTATTTCTAAAGACTTGGCAAGATAATCAATAGCCTTTTGGGTATCTTGATTATGAAAGGCCACAACACCAAGATTATTAAGTGCTTCTTTATTTTCAGGGTCTTTTTCTATGATCTCCAAGAAACTCTTTTCCGCCTCTTCGATTTTCCCTTCAGCAAAAAGCGCTTCGCCCTGTTTTAGTTTGTTTTGCATTAAAAGGCTCCCTGAACTTTGGTGATTTCATAAAAAGTCGATCGATTCACTCTCACAGAAACTTTCCAATTATTCGCTTCATTTGCTGAGGATACATCGTCCTGCAAAAAAGTAACTTCAACTTTAAACAAGCAATTTGTGTGCCGAAAAGACAGATGTGTAAAGCTGAATTCGTTTTTTACATATTTTGCCTGTCGGAGCATAGCGGAGATTTACCAGCCTTGGGAATGGGAGACATCCAAACTGCATTACTCTAATGAATCCCTCATTCCTTCGTATGCTGTCAAGAGACAGGGCCTCTAATCCAGTTTAATCTCTTCCCCTTCAAAAAACCTGTTAACTTCCGCCTTCACAACCTTTGCTACCCTGGCTGCAAGAAGATCAATTCTGTTTGAATTTGAACTGTCTTCTCTGTCGCCATTACTGAGTCTCCTCTTGATCTCAGCCAGGCTCATCCCCTCTTCTCTCATTCTTTTTATCTCTTCAATCATAGAAATGTTCTCAGCGGTATACCTCCTCTGCCCACCATTTGTGCGCCTGGGCTGTACATGCTCATGGAACACGGTTTCCCAATATCGAATGGTAGACCTCGGGACTTGTAACTTTTCGCTTACTTCTTGAATCCTATATTTCATGTGGCCTTCCGTTCTTGGTTGACCGTTGACATCATTAACTTAAAGTAATATTTCACCGCAGCTGAGCGACGTTACTTACTTGAAAATGAACTTTAGCTTTAGGGTCAGCAACTTGCGTGCCAAAAAAGATAAGCGTACAATATGCATTAAATTCAGTTAGTTATACTAAAATAGAGGCAAAATAATATTTGAAGGTAGGTAAAAAGTCAGAATTTTGACGTGGGGATAGAAAAGAATTACCAATTACCTTTTCCAATTACGCCAAAGGCGATGATGCTCTTATCACGCTTTTCCGAAAAGAAGACTACGATGCAGTCGCTACCGACGATACAAAACTTACACGCCTTCTAAGAATAAAGGACATGCCGTTCATTTTGCCTGGTCTTATTATAGGCTATATCCGGATTTCTCAAACGTCCATTTCCTTTTTGTATCAAAGCACTCAAGTTTTTACATAAAATGCCGATTATACAATTAAAGAAGCGGCTCATTGTAGTCCTGAACTCCGTCGTAGCTTTAAGCCCTTTCCTGCCAGAGGTATAGGCCCACGGGCCGGATGTGTCACCAGGGGCGAGAAATCTGTATCCTCTGACGGGAAACACAGGTAAGGGTCTGAAAATAGAAAAAGGTTTTTTTCATGACAACGAAGAAGTTGGATGTTTAGTCAAAATACAAATCAAAAAGGGGTAAATAAATAAAATGATGGTAGAAGCTGTGCAGAATATCAGCAGCATCAGTCCCCTTGAAAACAGTGTGGATTCTGCTGCCAAGGCAAAGCCGGAGAAGACCGTATCCCGGCTGAACGAGCCAATACCAAAGGAAACACGTAAAACGGAGGTCTCGACATCTTTACTTGACCAGGTGCAGGAAAACATACGTATAATGCACGATGTAAATTTTCAGTTTTCAGTGCACAAGGCGACTGGCCGGACCATTGTAAAGATAACAGACCAGGACAGCGGAAAGCTGATCAGAGAGATTCCTCCGGAGCAACTCCTGGACCTGGCCGCCAAAATTGACGAGATGATCGGGATTCTCTTTGACAAAAGGGCATAGAAAAAACCTTGCCATTGTTGTCGAAACTGGAAATTCGAAATTTGAAATTAGGTAACGCATCTACGTCTCTGTGTTTTTCCCAATTTCAAGTTTCAAATTTCAAATTTCACTTTTATATAGACAGGGCAGAGGCGATTATTTCCTCCTTCTTATAAGACTCCTCTCCTAAGATCAATTTATTATCCATCATAGAATATTGGATAGGGTAATCTGGTTTATCAAGGATAATCTGTTTTGCCAGTCTCTTTTTCAGATTTATTACAATCGGAGCCCTCAGATTTGCTGTCACCCTGAATGGATCAGAGCGAATCGTTACAATTGACATCAAAATTACATCTTCAGGCGATTCTATTTCGAGTAATTCTACATCATTATCCTGAATAATCGGTTTATAGTCAGGTTTAATAACAAAGGAATTTATCACAACAAAGGCCACTGAACCGTCATCAACGGATTGGAACCACCAAAATAAAATTTCTTCATCCTGCACAAGAAGTACATATCTTTTTAGATGCTCAAAACCCAATATCCCTGCCTTCATCATAATGGCCCTGGATTCATCAATATCGATATCCCCGAAGCGGGTGGTAGAAAGCCTCACTAAATTTTCTCCTTTTCTTTTTTTAATCTATCCCATATATGAGACAATTTCTTATCGCCGAGGACGTCATATTGTGCAGCAAAAATATTCTGCTCTTGAATCATTTGATAAACTTCCTCACGATGAATAGGGACATGTTTAGGAGCATCTATCCCTATACTTACCTGCTTTCCCCTGATCTCTAAAAAAGTAACCTTGATCTCATCGGCTATTCTGATTGATTCGCCTAACTTCCTTGTCAGGATCAGCATCTTCTCCCACTTATTTGAGAAAATCGAGTATTGTAAGATTCTCTATCTTTGATGCCGTTGCATAAGATGCCTTTAAGGCGATCTCTTTCATGGCAAGCTCGGTGGCAATTTCAGAAATATCCGCATCCTCGGTATTGGAAATAAGCTTGGTTAGATTAAAATCAAGATCGGCCATATTGTTTTCTGCTATCTCCAGCCTATTCATTCTCGCACCGCATCTGGCAATATTCTCATTCACTTGTTCGGATGCCTTTTGAAGATTGTCCAATTGAGCAGCTATGCCGTCCGGGTCATTGGCCTCCAGGGAATTCTTCAGGTCGTTGAGGACCTTGAATATATCTACATTCCCTCCCCCATTATCTGTAAAAACCGATTCCCCGGAAATAGAATAATCGAAGGGCGTATCTTTGCCTATCTCAACGGATAATTCTTCACCGTTGCCGTTGTAATAACCAGGGGCGGATGCATTTACATAAAAGATATCGTTGGCGGTCAGATCATTCGATCCTGCCGTGAAGGTCAGGTCTATTCCGTCGCCCAAAGTGATAGTTCCTCCAGCAGGAATCGTGTTTGTGGAAGACCAATTCTTTCCGCCGTCACTTGAAACTTGATACGTCGCAGCACCAAACGCTCCGCCATCTATAATCTTCACCACATATGTCTTGTTTACGGAACCTGTATAAGGCCCCCCGCCGGATGCAACAGTACCGTCAAAAAAATTTCCATCAGCCGCCACAGCCGGCCCTATCGCAGCTGCAGACTCAGAAGAGGAAAACGGCTCTTCATCCATCCTGGTGCCGGAAAAGAGATATCGGTCTCCGTACTTCGAGTTGGCAAGGGAAAGCATTCCATCCATGATCTGCTGTACAGCCACCGCTGATATGCTCCGCGTTCCAGCCGAGGCGGTCGCCGTTGACTGTGCAATAGCTATTTCCTGGGCATTTACCAAAAGGTCATCAACACTGGACAGCTTTGATTCCGTGATCTCAATCCATGAATTACATCCGTCAATATTCCGGCGGTACTGCCCAACAGATGCCCTGGATTTCCGGAGGCTTACTATCCTGCTCATACCAACCGGATCATCCGACGGCCTGTTAATCTTTTTTTGAGAAGCCATTTTCTCCATGGCTGCATTGTAGCTGTCTTGAGCCCGGAACAGGTTGTTGACCATCGTGTTATACTTCATATTTTCTGACACACGTATCGCCATAAGACAATCCCTTTTAAACTTGTTCCGGGTCTTCTTCCAATTACCGCACCAGGTTCAGTAGAGTGTCTATTAACTCGTCTGCAACATTACAGAGTCTGGCCGCCGAATTATAGCCGAGTTGATACCTGGCAAGATTGATCATTTCCTCGTCGATCGACACCCCGGAAATCCCCTCCCTTTTGTTTATCAACTGGTTCATGATGTCTGTATGATGATCAAGCCCTCTCTCCTCATCGGCAAGGTCCTGACCGATCTTCCCCACGAAAGAGGCATAATAACTATTAAAGGTCGAGGTGCCACCGTTCATGACGAGCTTGTCTTTGATAGCTCCTATAAGCTCGGCATTGCCGCCATCATCATTGACTGTCTCTGAGGCAGCTATTTTATTTACATCTTCTGCGATATCAGTACTGACCCGCATATCCTCGGCCGCTGTCGCCGGTTCAAAAAAGACCCCGCCCAGATTGTGACCCATATCATAGCCCGATTGGTGCTGTGCATTGACCTCAGCAATGATAGAAGCTGCCAAGCTATCGAGATCGCTCAAATAATTTACTACTTTGTCGTCACGGACCTCTAAAAATCCGGCCAATTTGCCCTTTGTTACAACGTTATTGAGCACTTCTTCAGCAGGATCGTCCCGGAAGACAACATTATAGAAATTAGAATTAGCAGGATCTGTTTTCACACCCAATTCCCAGGTCCGATCGCCCATTACCAGCGGCATGCCATTAGACAGAAAGACATTTACAGAGGCGTCTGAATCTTCCAGGTGCTGAAAATCCAAAATCCCGGCCAGCCCCTTTAGGGCCTCTGCCCTCTTATCTATAAGGTTATTCGCATCACCCTTGCCTGTTTTAATGGCTGCGATTTTTCCGTTCAAATCAGCTATATCCGATATATAACCGTTGGCCTGATCTATCAGGCCGGCTATTTCTGCATTTGCATCATTTTGTACAGAAACGAGTTCATCGCTGCTCGAGCGAAACACGGATGCCAAATTCCGGGAAGCGGAGACCAGGGCATCCCGTTCAACCTGCCCGGCAGGATTCGCCGACAGATCTTCCCAGGAACTCCAGAATCTATTCAACAGCTCATTTATGCCACTACTACTGCTCTCGTTGAAAATTATTTCAATATTTTCAAGTGCCCCCTTCTTCGCCTCACTATATCCCACATCATGCATCTTATCATTAATTTGAACTCCAAGAAATCTGTCATAGACCCTCTCTATCTTTTCTATCCCGACGCCTGTTCCTTTATCAACGGAACCCCACGAACTGAATACAGGCCGCTGCCTTGTATATCCGGGTGTATCAACATTCGTAATATTACTTCCGGTTAAATTCATTGCAGTCTGATGAGCCAATAACCCATCTTTAGCAGTATTTAATAAACTGATAGCTGACATTTATCCACCTATTACATAACGTGGAAATTGGAAATTTAGCCCTATGCTTTTGTTTAATATCTCCCTAATTTCTAGTTTCCAATTTCAAATTCAGGCCGTGAACGGCTACGTTTTTGCTAATATATTTATCCTTCCCAGCATATAATCTTTCCGTTCATATTATTCGACTTTAGCTTTCCTGTACTTAGATAATTGGAAGTAGGATATATAAGTTGATTGATAAAATCAATAGATCTTTGTATATAAATAAGAGAGGAGTCTAACAACATCTTATTTTTTTTGTTTAATTTATTAATTTCATTTAAAAGGAAACGCAGGCTTAATTGGCACTCTGTTAACTCTCGTCTCTGAGCATCATCCCCATATGACAATAATCTTGAAAAGTTTATATCTTTTTTATCAATATTGAGAAGCTTGAAGATTTTTTCAACTAAGTTCATCCTCACCTCTTCCAGCATTTTAGCCTTTAAAATACAGGTTTCTTTTTTAGAACTATTTTCATATAACTCATCCATAGAAGATTTTACAAGAAGTGCTCTCTCATTCAAAAAAAGCTTATGAAGTTCCCCGTAAACCTCGATCTCATTTCTTAATACACGCAATAAAGAATCATAGAGAGATTTCAACTCATTATCCATCTCAATATCCTGTAGTGTAATTTCGCCTAAATCTAAGTCTAACATCTATTTATAATAACAAAAACTGGTCACTATAAATTCGGTATATAGACCAACTGAACTTGATATTCACTAAGCCGTGATATCTAAAAGATATTCACGCAAGATGCTTTCAGCAATCTTTTCTCCGCTCACATCGTAAGTTCCCTGTTCAATTTGCTCCTTTAATCCTCGGATCTTTTCTTCTCGAACATCCGGGAGCCTTTCGATAGCCTTTTTTGCCAGATTGAAATCTCTTGATGTATGAGATAAACTAACTTTAACTCTTTCTTCGGAAACTACTTTCTCATTTATTTGCTGCTTAGGTATGGAGTTCAGTTTATCATTTATCTTATACTGCTTAAGGAACTCGTTATTGATATCAGAAATCTTCAAAGAATGCCTCCTTCTTATCTTATTTTATCTTATAAGAATATCGGCATATTTCAAAAAAACTTTAGAAAAACAATTATCCGGCCCTATCTATCATTATAACCGGAATGACTGAATGGGTCGAATTTCTCATCATGCCTGAAAAGGCTGGATATCCAGCAAATCAGCTCATAACCAACCTGCCCGCACTTATATCGAGATATTCAGCGGTGCGACCTGTCAAGTTGATATAAAAGTATTTTTTGAAGACCTATGCCTCCCCCTTTTGCCGCAAGGTCTTCTGCCAGCTTCTGATCAAACATCATATTATAAGTATCCTTAGAGGAGGTCTCTTGAGAAAAAAGGCCTTCCTTAGGGACTGTCTTCCTGAGTGTTTGCAGCATATAATAAATAAAAATGGATTCAAAATCTGCGACCACGCCCTTCAGGCTTTTCCCTCCCCTGCTTTCCTCCTTCCGTGTTTTATCAATAACGCTTCCTTCCATATCCAAACGTCCGTTAATAATTAAAGGATTCATGGCATCCCTCATAGTAAACCAAGAGTTGTTATTTCAGCTTTTATCCAAAAGTCCCTTTAAAGTTCATTTTTCCAATTTCAAGTTTCCGATTTCCAATTATATTATTTTCAACTCTGCCTGAAGAGCTCCGGCAGCCTTAATGGTCTGCAATATATCAATCAGGTCTCTTGACGAGACACCAATCGCATTCAGGGCGCTTACGACTTCCTGGATCGTCACGCCATTGGGAACTACCATTAATTTCTTCTTTTCCTCTGAAACGCCGACGGATGTCTGGGTTGTAACAACCGTCTGTCCGCCCGGGGCCATTATGACACCGTTCTCATCTTTAGCCGGGCTACTGCCAGCAGGCGGAGCAGGTGCGAACGGAAGCGGCTGAGATACCTGCTTGTCTTCTCTTACCTGAATACTCAAATTCCCGTGGGCCACGGCCACTGTAGATATCCTGACATTCGCTCCCATCACAATAGTCCCTGTCTTTTCATTCATAACAACAACGGCCGCTGAATCAACCGGAACATCTAAATTTTCAATAGTTGAAATAAGGTCCACGATATTTCTATCAAAAGAATCTTTCATGTGTACGGTGATAGAACTTGAATCAATAAGTTCTGTATCAATATCACTTACCTGTGATTTTATAACCTTTGCCATTCTCTCGCATGTTGTAAAATCAGGGCGATAAAGATTTATAGTAAATTCCCTCTTCTTATCAAAATCATACTTTAATTCCCTCTCCACAATGGCACCATTTGAAATGCGTCCAACGGTAGTATGGTTCTTGGTAGCTCTCGCACTGCTCCCCCCGGCGGAGAACCCCCCGATAACCAGCGGCCCCTGTGCAGTAGCATAAACTTTGCCATCAGCTCCCACAAGCGGAGTCATGGGAAGAGTCCCGCCAAGAAGGCTTTCTGCATCACCGATAGAAGAAACTATAACATCTATCTTTGTTCCTATCTTGGCGAAAGGAGGCAATTTGGCAGTGACCATAACTGCTGCCACATTGTCTGCATCAAGATCGCGGGTTTTATTCTTCATGGCCAACCCCTGCCTGGTCAACATGTTTGCAAGGGTCTGGTCTGTAAATCCATTCTCTACATCATCACCGGTTCCGTCCAAACCTACAACCAATCCATAGCCATAAAGCTGATTATCCCTGACGCCTCCAATACTTGCGATATCCTTTATCCTGGCACCATAGGCGAAAGATACGATAAAAAGACCGGCCATAAAAGAAACGATAATATATTTGAAAAATTTTTCTGTATTCATGGATTTTGATTACAAGCCTGAACTCCTAAAATGGCCAGACCCGATCGATCGCCCGGGTAAGCCATCCCGGCCTCATCTTGTCATTTATTACACCTCTGCCTGTATAGACGATCCTCGCATCGGCAATGTACTGTGAAGATATCATGTTATCAGATGTTATGTCTTCAGGCCTGACAATACCGGTAATAACAATATACTGATCCTCTGCGTTTACCGTTAGCTGTCGCCTTCCCTCTATGACCAAATTTCTGTTATCAAGGACCTCGATAACTCTTGCAGTTATCCTCGCCTTCAATGTACCGTCACGACTCGTTGCACCCTTGCCTGCAAGACTGCTCTTAGAGCTGCCCTCGATCTTAATTGAGGGCTTAGTCCCGCCGGAAAATATATCCCCATCTGTAAGATCTTTATTCCTCCTGGCGATATATTTCTCCAATCCCAAGAAGGATGATATCCCAGCGAATGTACTGGTATCCTTGCTGGTTTTTGTATCTGCGCTATTCCCACCCTTTGAACTCTCGTCTATTACTATTGTTACGATATCGTTTACATATCTGGCCTTTTTGTCCGAAAAA
>Ga0209410_1000169_pt1 | contig 27420 bp, 25 predicted proteins | sample Mar14436cmmetaG_FD_184135 | JGI IMG/M metagenome (GOLD analysis project Ga0209410, IMG submission 184135) | Marine hydrothermal vent microbial communities from Guaymas Basin, Gulf of California to study Microbial Dark Matter (Phase II) - Marker... ... | reverse complement strand
AACCCTTACCACCTGTCTGCCTCAATCAAGGGGAGAGAAGTGACAAAGTTTTTTATCCATTTTGTTATCCCGGTAATCCGTTCCACTCTATCCAGTATCCCCTCAGATGTCAGCAGAGATCGCACCGTAAATTTAATCAATTGTGAAAATCAATAGATTAATTGCGCCTTGTATCGAAGGCCTCTGTGACTCGATGATCAGAGGTGCAAGCGCAAGGCGACAGGGATGCCAGCAGGGGTCCCTCCCAGATGAAGGGGACTGGGTGTCCCCAAATGATGAGGAGGATACCCTGGCATCCGACAAATTTTCTTCTCTTTTTACCTCTCCACCATATAAATTTAAGTATCATATATCACATTACCACCTCCAGGTGGTTCAACATGGCAAAAGCAAAGGCAAGAGTGGCCGCGAGGAAGGTCAAGGATAAATGGAAGGCAAAGGTATGGTACAGGGTGTTAGCGCCGTCTCTATTCAACAACGTCGTGATAGCAGAAACCCCCGCAGCGAGTCAGGAACTGCTCATAAACAGAGTTGCCGAGGTCTCCCTTCAGGATCTTACGGGTGATTTCAGGAAATCGCACATAAAGCTCTACTTCAAGATAGATAACGTCGATGGAACCGATGCTCACACATACTTTATAGGGCATTCGATGACGAACGATTACGTCAGAAGACTGGTGAGGAGGAGGAGGTCAAAGATAGATGGGGTATTCGATGTTACAACCAGGGATGGCGCGGTAATAAGGATAAAGCCCCTTGCAACAACTGATAAGAGAATACAGACCTCTCTAAAGCATAGATTGAGAGAGATAATGAAAGAGGTTATCGAGTCGTATGCCAGAGAAAGGACCCTGGATGAACTCATAAAAGGCATAATGGAAGATGAGCTTCCCAGGGAGATATCCAAAGCGTGTAAGAAACTTTATCATCTCAGGAGGGTCGAGATATACAAAACCGAGCTTTTGAAGAGACCCGTTCCCGAGGAGACTTCAGAGGAGGTTAAGAAAGAGGAAAAAGAGACTCCAAAAGAAGAAAAACCCGAGGGTGAGGAAAAGGAAGAAGCCCCCGTAGAGGAAAAATCGGAGGAAGTTAAAAAGGAATAAATCTTTATACCCTTCTCATTTTTCACTTCGTGGAGATTTTGATGAGGAGGATAGTTGTTATAGGTGGTGGAGCAGCGGGAGGGACGGCGGCGCAGTTTGCCAAGAAGACAGATAGAAAAGCAAGTGTCACCATCTTCGAGAGAGGAAAATATCCACAGTACTCGAAGTGCGCACTTCCCTACTTTATCTCCGGTAAGGTCAAGGATGTCATAGAGTTTTCTAAAGAGTGGTTCGAAAAAGCGGGGATAGAGCTACATCTCGAAACAACTGTAACGGAGGTTGATACAGAGAAAAAAATTGTCATCGCAGAGAAAGATGGGGAGCGGATAGAGAGAAGCTATGATGCTCTCGTTCTCGCTACCGGCGCAAATTCGTCTGTACCTCCGATAGAAGGGGTGCGCAATGGAGATGATTTGAAAAAGGGCGTCTTCTCGTTGAGAACCTTGGATGATGCCAGGGGTATCAAGGGGTATCTTGATAAGGTTGATGATGTCTCGATAATAGGTGCCGGTCTGATAGGTCTCGAACTCGCTGAGGCTTTCTACGAAAAAGGGAAAAGGGTCAGGGTGGTGGAAATCTTCCCTCAGATACTCCCCTCAATGGTAGATGAGGATATATCGAGGATTGTACTCGATGCCATAAAGGATAAAGTGGAGATACTTACGGGCTGCAGAGTTAAAAAGATAACGGGAGAAAAAGAGGCGGATGGCATCGTTGTAGAGAGAGACGGGAAAGAGAGAAGAATAGAAACGGATATGGTTATCCTGGCCACCGGAATTAAACCAAACGTGGATATAGCCAGAAAGATCGGTTGCGAAATAGGAGAAAAGGGAGGAATAGTGATAGATAACAGATGCATGACGAGTGTGAAGGATATCTATGCCGCGGGCGACTGCACAGAGTATATAGATCTGCTCACGGGGAAACGCTTCCCCGTTGGCCTGGGCAGTATAGGGGTCAGACAGGGAATGATAGCTGGCATAAATGCCGCTGGAGGCGACGCCGGACTTCCTCGAGGATTTATTCAAACGAGAACAACCAGAATCTTTGGTGTGGAGATAGCGGCGGTAGGACCTCTGCTCAGAGACCTTGGTGAAGGCATTGTTCACGGCAAGTATACGGGTAGGAATCTGCCCCACTATTTCCCTGGAGGGGAGGATGTGACCGTTAAAATCGCCGTTGATGGCGATGGGAAGATAGTTTCCTCCCAGGCAGTTGGAGAAGGAAGTGCAATGAGAATCAATACCCTCGCCTGTGCAATCGTTAACGGAATGAAAATCGATGATTTCGTACAGCTTGAAACATCCTATGCACCCCCCATAGCACCCACTCTCGATCCAATGATACTTGCGGCAAATGTTGTAAGGTATAGGTATGAAAGAAGAAAGTGAAATCAGGGTTGTACATTTCGCTGATACCCATCTGGGATATTCTGCCTACAGGAAGATAGATAGCGATGGTATTAATTTGAGGGAGAAGGATATTTACAAAGCGTTTGTTGAAACCGTGAATCGTATAGTTGATATCATGCCAGATATCGTGATTCATGCTGGAGACCTCTTTGATAACGTGAGACCGACAAATCGAGCAATTAGCGTTGCTCTGGAGCAGATTCTCAGATTATCAAAGATGGGGATTCCGACAATAATAATAGCGGGAAATCACGAGACGCCCAAACTCAAGGGCACGGGGCACATCTTCAAACTGTTTGAACATCTGGAAAATGTGTATCCCATATACAACAAGGCTGAGAGAATAGATTTGGAAGTTAAGGGTAAGAGTATCGCCATTCACACTGTACCTCATTGCAGGGATAAGGATGAGTTTATGGATTCGCTGGAATCCGCTTTACCCGACCCTTCGGCGGATTTCAATATCCTGGTGACCCACGGAGCGGTACAGAGTATAGAGGTATTCAAGATGGGAGAAATAAACGAGTATATCATTCCCCTCTCCACCATAACGAAGGGTTTTGACTATGTGGCTCTGGGTCACTACCACGGATTTACCCGAATAAGAAATAACATCGTTTACTCTGGCTCCACGGAGAAGATGAGTTTCAATGAGATAAATGAAGAAAAGGGTTTCGTGATAGTGAAGCTTTCCAAATCCGTAACAACGGAGTTTGTTCAGATACCCACGAGAAAAATGCTGGAGATCGGTCCCATTGACTGTAAGGATTTGAAACCCAGGGAGATTTTGAACATCATAAAGGATTCGATTGCGGGCAGGGATTTTACCGGCTGTATAGTGAGATTGCTACTTATCAACATCGACCCATCTGTTTACAAATCTCTCGACACATCCTCTATATCTTCCATGTTCTCAAAGGCGATGCACTTTGAAGTCAGACACTCCGCGGGTAAAACAGTTGATCAGGTAATTCCATCAGAAGTTGTAATATCCGATATTCTGACGGAATTTGAAAAATTCATGGATAAGAAGAATTTAAAAGACAAAAAGGAACTTCTCGCCCTTGGAAAGAAATATCTGCAGGAGGTCGAGGGAGAGGATACATGATCCTCAAATCGATAAAGATGCAGAATTTCAGGAAGTTCAAGAACGTTGAAATAAAATTCCCGGAGGGAGTTGTCGGGATATTCGGATTGAATGGTGTCGGAAAATCGACCATATTCGAGGCTTTTGCGTGGGCTCTTTATGGGCACGTCGCAGCAAGGACATCATCTGATAGAATCAAGAGAGATAAGGCTCTCCCAACAGAGAGGTGCAGGGTCGAGGTTGATTTTGTATTCAATAAAAACGACATAAAGATTATCAGAGAGATGGTCGGAAAAAATCTATCTCCTTCTGCATCTGCCTTTATAAACAACCGCCCCGTGGCCAGCGGGGCGGAGGCGACGACGAGATTTGTGCAGAATCTGTTTGGTATGGATGCAAAGACCTTCTTTACATCCGTTTTTGCGAAGCAAAAGGAGCTCAACGCGCTATCTACAATGAGTGCAAGCGAAAGAAAACAGCTCATAATGAGAATGCTCGGGATAGATGCCATCGACAAGGCGATCAAGAACATAAGAACCGACATAAGGAGGATTCAAGATATTCTGCAGCACATGAGAATCTCTATAAGGGACGAAAGAACGGGTGAGGACAAGGAGGAGGTTTTTCTCAGGGAGATAGAGAAAAACACGGAAGAGATGGAGAGGGTGGAAAGAAGGATATCTGAGAAGAAGGTACAACTTGATGCTCTTTCAAAAGAATTGGAGATGCTCGAAAAAGAAAAAGATGGTGTTGAAAAGGAGTATGAAACCCTGCAACGCAGACTGGATGAAGAAAGAAAGAGAAAAGAGCTATTTGACAGGAGGATGAATCTGGAGAGGGAGATCGCCAAGCTGAGGGCGTCTCTGAAGGAAAGGAGGGAGAATCTCTTTGAGAGGGAAATGGAAAAAAAGAAAATGGGAGAGGTGGAGAAAGAATTTGGAGAGGTGGAGAAAAAACTCGAGAAGTTAAGGATGGAGATATCGGGTGTTCTCGCGAGGATAGAAAAGGAAAGAACGAATATGAATGCTATAGAGACCGAAAAAAGAAAAATAGAGGATCGTAAGAAGAAAATAGAATCTCTCGGTCCATCTGCGACGTGTCCAACCTGTGAAAGAGTTCTGGGGGAGCACTACTCGAGACTGATAGAAAAGTTTGACAGAGAGATAAAGGAGAAGATGGATTTATTATCGGAGATTGAGGCGAGATTGAAGAGGCTGGAAGAGGATCTGAGCAGGGAGAGAAAACTGGAGGAAGCTTTATCCAGAAGGAGAGAATATATCCTGAAAAGGAGGATGACCCTGAGGAGGATAGAGGGAATAATCCATTCCATGATCAGGGAGATAGAGAAGGAAGAAAAAGAAATTGAGATCAAGGAAAAGGAGATCGCTCTGCTCGGCGAGATAAGATTTGATGAAAACACTTATAGAAATTTGGAAAGAGAAGTTAAGGAATGCTACGAGAAATACAAACTCGCCGTCGAAAGAGTGAGAAAGAAACAGATAGAGGTTGATGGGATAAAGGGAGAAATAAAAGAGATATTCGGTGAACTCAATCTGTTGAAACAAAAGATAAAGGAATTGAAGTCGAGGGTTGAAGAGGTTAGAGAGATTAAAAGGAGAATATCGGAAGAGGAGGACAGACTTTCAATGTTGAATTCCCTTGAAAAGCTGATGGGGGAATTCAGGATAGACCTGATATCGAGAATCAGACCGACCCTATCTGCATATGCATCCAGTTTGCTGGAAAGTCTCACAGATGGAAAGTATAGTGAGCTCGAACTCAATGAAAACTACGACATAATGATATACGATGGCGGTATACCTTACGAGATAAACAGATTTTCAGGAGGAGAAGAAGATCTCGCAAATCTCTGCATAAGGCTTGCAATATCCCAGATGCTCGCAGACAGAGCGGGTGGAGAGTTCAACTTTATCATTCTCGATGAAATCTTTGGCTCCCAAGATATGAACAGGCGCAGGAATATACTGAATGCACTGAATGCCCTATCCAACAGATTCAAACAGATATTTATAATAACACACATAGATGAGGTTAAACAGATGGTGACAAACGCTATCACGGTATATGAAGATGAAGAAGGGATAAGCAGAGTTGTTGTTGAGTGAATCACTTGATTGAAGAGAGTCTCTTCTTTATGTCTTCGGTGGATTTGAAGAGTCTATCCAGAAGTTCTGCATTGGATTTGTACCACTGGCGCCAGCCGTCCAGCTCATCCTTTAGTTTGCTGTTCTCTCTCTCCAACTCCTCGTATAGTTTGTAGAGCTTCACGAGTCTTTCTCTCTCTTTGTTAAACTCTACATTCAATTTTTCGTATTTTGTCTTGTAATCCTCGAATTCTCTGTACTTGCTCAACTCATCCACCATTTGCTTGAGTTGGGCTATTTCCTCCTCTTTCTCCTTGAGTGTGCTTCTCAGATTGTCGATTTCCTCCTGGAGTTTTCTGTTTTTCTCCTTATAAAGAGCTTGTTTTTTTCTGAAATCGCTATATTCCTTTAGCAGATTCTCTTTCTCTTCGAGTTTTTTGGTGAGTGTCTCTATTCTACTGCTCATGTCCTTTTCGGTCTCTCTCAGTTTACTTTCATACTCCTTCACTTTTCTCTCGAGTTCGGCTATTCTCTTGTCTCTCTCGTTGAGTTCATCTTCCTGAAGTTTGTAGGCATCCCAGAGCTTGATCAATCTTTCTTTCTCCTTTTCGAGTTCATGACCGTATCTCCTCGCGTTCTCTATCGCCTCATTTCTCTCCTTTTCCATTTTTGTCAGCTGGGCCTCAAATTCCGTTATTATATCTGAAAACCTGCCTATGTGTTCCGAGTTCAGTATCTTCTTTATTCTCTCTATCTCCTCGACACCCTGATAAAATGAGCTCCTTATCTGTTCCAGCTGTGAGGTAACCTGCTGGATGCTCTCTCTGAATGCGTCTATATTGATTATATCCTTAGGTATGCCCATTACACTCCTATCAACCATTTTTATCCTCCTCTCCCTCTGACGAGGTGAGATTGTTTTAACTGTATATAAGCGTTGTTATGTTTGATGCTGTGAAGTTAATGGTGGGTGCTCTTTAAATAATTTGGATGCGCTTCAAGGGAATGCGGATTTCCGTTTAAAGACCACCTTAACCCTGGATTTTGGCCACGCTCTCCATTTTCTCAGCCTTCTCGGAAGCCGATGGAAGCGTAAAGTAGAATGTCGATCCCTTTCCGGGTCCTTCGCTCTCCGCCCATATCCTTCCGCCATGTCTCTCCACCAGTTTTTTGCAGATGGAAAGCCCAACACCCACAGAGGAAAGGTCATGACCCGATTTATCAGCCTTGTAGAATTCGTCGAATACGCGTTCCAGTTGCTCTTTTGTCATACCCTTTCCGTTATCCTTCACGAAGATCTTTACCATACCGTTCTCCCTTTCCGCACCTATTCTGATTTCGCCCCCTTCCTTATTATATTTTATCGCATTTGAAATGAGATTATCAAAAATCTCTCTCAATCTAATCTCATCGGCCTTGACGAAGATATCGTCTCCTATAGAGATATCCACGCTTATCTTCTTTTGATTCAAGTCGATCTTGTAATTCTCCACGATTTCTTCTACATGTTTCCTGAGTTTTATGTTCTCCATCTTCAGATCGGTCTTTTCCACCTTCAGCAGCTGTAAGCTGTCGACTATCAGTTTCTTCATGTAATTCGCATTCTTTATACAGACATCGAGGAGTCTCTTGGTCTTTGGATCGTCGACCTGTTCTCTCACTATGGGAAGGAGGGTGCAGAGGGGCGTCAGCGGCGTCTTTATATCATGGCTTATCTGGAGCAAAAGCTCCTCCTTTGCCCTCAGGAGTTTTTCGACTTCCGCGGTCCTTTCTTTCACGATTTTTTCCAAGTTTTTGTTCAGTTCCTCAAGTTCTCTGTTCTTTCTCCTGATCTCTTCTCTCGCCCTCTTCAGACTTTCCACATTCTCTTTCAGATCTTCCATTATATTGAGATATGCCCGCTTAGCCCTTTCCAGTTCCTCTACCTTTATCGATAACTGATGTTCCATTTCTTTTCTTTCCGTCACGTCCCTGTAAGAACTGATAAACATCACGATTTTTCCGTTCTCCCTAACCGCGGATATGGACTGAGAAAGCCACTTGATCTTTTCGTCCTTCGTTATGATGCGGAACTCTATCGGCTTACTGGCAAATCCACGCTCCTTTGCCATGCGATGAAAGGATGAAACGATCTTCACATCTTCTGGATGGATAATTCTTATCTGCCACGGTTTTTTACCTATCAATTCTTCTGGATCGTAACCGGATAATCTTTTGAAAGAAGGGCTAACGTATGTTATGACCCCATTCCAATCGTTCGTAATGATGGCATCGCTCGTGTTTTCCACGATTATGCGATATCTTTCCTCGCTCAATCTCAGTTTTCTTTTGGTTTCTTCCAGCTCCTTTTTCAGAGAGAAATACAGGTCTATTCCCTCTCTCAAAGATGCTTTTCTGAAAGTAAGGGAAAGAAAGACGTATGCGATACTGAAAGAGAAGATGGCGAGACCCGGTATATCGTGTGCCAACCCTATGCTCGCGGTTGTGAAACATATGAGTGACATGCCAAAGAGGAAGGCGGTCTCATTTCTTTTTTTCACGAAGGAAAAGAATGAGAGGGAAATTGTCAGGATGGCAAGAATTATTCTGATGGGGTGGGTGCTCTCTTTCACGGAGAAGGGTAAAAAAGAGAGAATGAGGAGGGCAGAGACCACACCAAAGAATATGTTAAAAACTCTGTCAAAATTTTTGATCGGATGCAGTGTCTCGATAACGGCGAGAAATATAGCCATTTGGAGGGGGATGGTTGATAGAAGGTAAAGGTTTGAAAGGGTTGTGTTTGGATTGGGATATGCGCCCATCAGCATAAAAATATAGTCGATCGAAGCGAAAAAGAAAACAATGGAGAACATGAGTTTTCTCTTATCCTTATCCTTTCGATACAGATTGAGAAACCATGCGATCGTGGCATAGACGGCGAAGATCGGAATGAGCCAGAGAACATCAAGAAACACCCTGCAATACCCCCTCCGAGTCTATTTCTTCCTCGGTGGATTCGTATCTTGGTTTTTCTCCATATTTCCTGCAGAGTTCGTTTATCTCTCTTTTTAACTCGATCATCCGTAGTTCCCTATCGATAGCTATCTTGTAAAATTTTTCGAGTTCTTTCAACTTCTCTTCGATTTCCTTTTCCATCCTCTTCCTCTCGCTTATATCTCTAACAACAGCTACAGCATGCCATCTTGCCTTTATCTTGAATGCACCAACGGATAACTCTACCGGAAATTCTTCGCCATTTTTCCTGAGGGCGGTCATCTCTACGGTTTTACCGACGATTTTTCCTTTGCCACTACTTTTGAAAGTCTTGAATCCCTCTATATAGTCCCGATGATATTTCTTGGGTGCGCAGAGGAGATGCACATCCTTCCCTATCACTTCTTCAGCCCTATAACCAAACATCTTCTCAGCCATCTTATTCCAGAATATGACACTGCCATCATCGTCTATCATTATTATCGCATCCTTTGCATACTCCGCAATGGATCTGAAAATTTCTATACTCTCTCTCAACTTGCACTCCAATCTCTTGCGTTCGGAGACATCGTAGTACAACTCCACACATCCTCCCGCATAGAATCCCGTCTCGATGGGCTGGCATCTGTATTCGAGCCATCTTTCCTCTCTGTTCTCCCCGGGTAGGACATGACACTCGAAGGCGTCCACGTGAGGACTTTTATCTTTCGATGACAGAACTCTCCTCTCAAATTCATCCGGATTTTCAAAAATAAACTTGATTCTTTCCTTGACAACCTCTTCTTTCCCCTTCCCGATCAATTCTTCTCTCTTTATACCAAAATACTTCTCAAAGGTGCTGTTCACCCAGGCTATGCGATGATTTCTATCGAGCAGAAGAAAGCCAACTTCCACCGCGTTCATGACATCGTTTGTTATTGACTTGAATCTCTCTTCAGATTCTCTCAATTTCCTTTCCGTTTCCATGCGCTCCGTTACATCGTGGTCAGCCCCTCTGTAACCCAGCAGTTCGCCATCATCTGATAATACCGGTACACCATCTGTTTCCACGATCACGACCCTGCCATCCTTGCGTAGAAGCTTATTCAGAAATTTGTGGAAGGGTTTTTTCTCTGAAAATATCTCAAAAGCCCTTCTTTTTAGAGTTTCTCTCTCTTCCGGAAGGAAAAATTCGTAAAAGAATCTACCGATCACCTCCTCGGGCTTGTAACCGAGGATCTTTTCTACTACAGAGCTGGAGTAAGTATATCTTCCCTCCCTGTCAACCTCCCAAACCCACTCGCCGATGTGCGATGCGATATCTTCAAACCTCTTTTTCTCTTCTTTCAATTTTTCCTCGAGCGTTTTTCTATCCGTGATATCTCTGAGGTGCTCGATCACCGCAACCACATTGCCCTCTTCATCGGTGAGTGGATAGAAAAAAGCCTCAAACCATTTCTTTCTATCTTCTCCGGGTGGTAATATGATATGCCGGGATGACTTCTTTTCCGCTACTTCCCTGATAGGGCATTGTGGGCATACGGAACTTCTACCATAAAAGGCCGAGTAACACTTCTTTCCCACCAAGTCCTTTCCATAAAGATTCTCCATCCATCTATTGAGCATGAGGATGTTATAATCGAGGTCTATGATCGCCAGTCCCTCGTGAAATTTTTCCAAGATTGAATACGCCATCTCACCGTGGGTGAGTTTGTCCCATACCTCACTTTTTCCTCCCATAAACTCACATGTTTTGTTGGGCATCCCCTCCACGAATGAAGCAAATGCCTTTTTTATATAAAAGTTTAACTGCCCGAGTGCTTCAAAATTATCTGTGGATGGGTGAGTGGAAAACTGTTAAACCTCCTCGAGAAAAACAGCTGCAGCTATGACGGTTGTCCATCTGCCATCTTTGTCCCCAATGGCGGTCTGTGTTACGCTTCTCGTTTTGACTATCTTTCCACTCATCCTGAAGAGTTGTTTTCTCTCGTCCCATGCTTTATCGGGATCGAAGTCTATTCCGAGGGTTGTCGCCAGCATGGTGGCTGCGAGATCCTCTGCGTAATCTCCAGCGGTTTTACATCTCTCCCCAAAACTGTGGTACTCGGAGATGTATCCATATGCATTCCTATCCTTTGGTATCGCAACACCAATCGATGCCGATATCTTTCTGTAGGGCTCGTTGGTCTGGTTTCTGGACATCACACAATATACGATCTCTCCGGGTCTCAGTTTCTCTATACCTCTCTTCCTTGATATTATCTTGCAGTTGGGTGGAAGGATGCTCGATACCGTTACGATATTGCACATACCTATGCCCGCATCTCTCAATGCCAACTCGAATGACTGCAATTTGTCCCTGTGCACCCCCATTCCCTTCGTGAAGAATACAGCCTTCGGTATCATCCGCGATTCTTATATAATTCTCTGTTTTAAATCTAATCCTTCAGCTCCTTTTGTCGCTCAAGGAGTTCTTTCATCTCCTTTTGAAGTTCGAGTTGTTCCCTCTGGAGCTCGACCTGCTCTCTCTGATAAGGTGTTATGACGTGACCTTGTATCAACTCCTCGAGAAGTTTTCTCACCTCTTTGTACGGATGAACTCCATGCAGTTCGTAATACGTTCTTGCTCTCGGTGTCTTAACTTCCTTTGCTCCACCCGCTAATCCAAATATACCAAATCTTTTCCCCCCTGCTTTGACGCCGCCCGCCGCAAAGGTCTGGTCGGAACCGAGTCCAAAGCCGGATTGGGTTATGGGAATGATCGTTCCAAAGTCAAAAATCTGACCCAGGATATCCTGCGTACCATCAACGTCTGTTATTTTATCATATCTCAATGTTCTTTCTCTCTTTTTCAGCACACCACCTCTGAATATGATTCTGCAGTCGGTGAGAATGTATCTGTGCGACTTTACGAATACGTATACACCCATGAACATGATTATGGATACAGCCAGAGAGTATCCCAGTATAAACAGGCTCGTTCCCTTTCCATCCACGAGGTAGTTAAGTCTCCATGCGAGAAAGGTTCCCAGGGATGCGATTGTCACGTATAGGAAAAAGAATCTCCATCTTATAGCTACGAGGGATGCAACGACTCCCGCTATTATGATTCCGATCCACCACAGGAGCAGTACGGTGAACCAGGATTCCAAGAAACTGGTGTACTGTGAGTAATTTGCCGTCCACCACAGGATTATACCAAATACCGCTATAAAAATCCAGAGGGCTTGCAAACCCATAAAGGATAGTGGATGTGGTGTGAGGATCTTCTCTATCCTCTCTCCTTTCAGGAGTTCTTCCTCTATTTTCATCTTCCCCTCCTCTCTGCTTAAGCCATCCTTTTTGATGTTTTAAGTTTATTGGTTTTCGGTTTCTTTAAGGATTTTCTTGCCTTCCTCCTTGTCTTCTTTATCGATTTTCTTCTCCTTGACTTCTCTTAAACTCTGCAAACCTTCTCTGAGTTTTTGTCTGTCCATCTCCATTTTGAGAGCTATGGTGGATGAAACAAATGTGAGTGACGAACTTACGATATTGGTTATTGCCAGATCCATATCTGTCCTGACGAAAGTGAATGTGACCCTCAGAGATATATAAGATAGAACGAACACGATGAGGGGAAGATATTTTTTGAAGGAAGGTAACCTGTCGCTCACCATGACGAGGAAGACGAAAAGGGATGCAATGAGGAGAGAAACTATCGATATCAGAGATAGCCATCCGAAGAAGGAAAATATGAGCACGTAGTAGGGTAGCTTCAGGAAGTAAAGGATATAGAAGAGGATGTAAATGGAAACAAAAAAGATGAGGATGGATTTTGGGTGGGATATGAAAAAGTCTCTTATTTTTGCGAGGTCATCTATCATCCTGTATTTTCTTTCCTCATCCTCTATGAAACTTGGTCTGATACCGAGACCAATGAGAATTACGGCAACGAGGAACATCAGATGGAAAGGATTGAAAAGGTCCAGATTGACGATTATTGTTAGAAAATTCATCCCATATTGCTGAAGCAGAGAACCAAAGGATATCAAAGCGGTTGAAAAGGTGTAACATTCCATTATCTCCATTCCGGGCGTAAAGGGTAGAAGTATCAGAAACAGAATCAGGGGAGGTATGAAGAAGGGACCGAAAAGCAGGAAGACATTTGCCAGTATGGATGGAAATCCCCTCTTCTCCCTTTTTGGCGTAACCCTTGCATTCCCGATGCTGAGTGAGAACTCTCCCACACCTATACCGGTTAACGTGTATCCCAGCATGTGAGAAACCGCCTGAAACAGCAGAGCGACAAAATTCGAGAATCTGCAAAAAGCTCTGTGATTATCCCATATTTCTCTCAGAAGCGTTTTTAATCCCTCCGCCATCAGTATCTGGATGGACCAGAAGAGGATCGCTCCAGCCAGTGGAGCGAGGGGGGCTGCGAGAAATGTATCGAGTGCAGAGATGTCCATCATTTCCGTTAAGGTTACTGTATTTAAAAACTATTCAATTACCTCCACCTCTATCTCTCTGCCATTCCAGTCATAAGCCCTCCACGATTTTTCATCATATGGCATAGCCACGATGATGTGCACTTTTCCATATTTGGAAAACATGCGCAGGTCCTCACCCGACGGTCTATTTGAGTGGGATGGGTGGCTGTGAACCGTTCCAACGATGGAATAATCTATGGGAAGCATGGCGATGTTAAAGATAGCATGCCTATCTCCGTGTATCATTCCGGGTATGAGCAGAATCTCTCTTATCACATTACCTTCCGCCCGCAGGAAGGCGGCGAATTCCCTTGGATGCATTGCTCTGGAGCTTTCAAGGATTGTTTGAAGACATTCTCTGTCTATCTTCCATTTCTTCATCTTACCAGTTTCAACCTGACCGTCTGATAAAAGGACTCTCCAAATCTGATGAATCTCGATTTTTTCTCTGATAAGGTTGCGCACACCCTTTCACCGGCATGAACATCGTATGAGTTTCTCCCGTCTATGACCAGCTTCGCATCTTTGCTTTTCTCGGATAGTTCCACGCATATGTTCTTATCTATTGGAACTATCCACGGTCTGGATGCCAGTTTGAAGGGTGCTATCGGAGCGATTATCGCTGCATCTACCCCCGGATCAACAATTGGTCCTCCCACGCTCAGAGCATAGCCGGTTGCACCGGTTGGTGTAGCGATGATTATCCCATCAGCTCTCAGTCTATCGACCAACTCATCGTTAATCAGGATAGAAAATTCTATTATTTTCGCCACATTTGCCGTCTGAATCGTGAGCTCATTGGATGCATCCTCCACCCTCCTTCCCTCAAGAAACACCTTCAATCTCGCCCTTTCCTCTATATTGTAGTCACCCCTCAGGATTCTCTCCATCCCGCTCTTCGCAAACTTCGCGTTCACCTCTGTCAGAAAGCCCATGGCGCTGCAGTTTACCGCAAATATGGGCTTTTCTATCTCTTGCAGAGCGTAGAGAATTGTACCATCACCGCCGACGGTTATGACGATATCCGCGATGTTGTTCAGCTCCCCGATCGAGTATCCCTCTCTACCGAGTTCTTCGGCGATTTTCTTCTCCAGATAGATTTCTTCATCTTTGAGAAAGGATATTATCTCCTCCGCGAGTTTTCTCGCCTTGCTGTCGTTTGGTTTTACCACGATTCCCCATTTCATTTTATCTAACCAATGAGGGATCTCAATTTGAACAGCAGAGAGGGATGTTTTGTTACCAGTGCCTTTATGAGACCGAGTGTGCTCATCTCTTCAAAGTTTATATCTTTCACAGAATCGGCGAGTTTATCGAACGTTTTGTCATCAAATGTTGATGCCAGCTCCTTCATCTTGTAATTTCTCTCGAGTTTTTTACCTATCTTCTCCCTCCATCCTTTCTCATACTCCTCGAGCAACAAGAGTTTTTCCTCTCTCAGTGCTCTCGCTATCGTCTCTCCAGCTATCTTTCCACCTATCACGGCATGAATTATTCCGCCACCAGTTAGAGGATCGGTATGCCTCGCCGCATCACCCACGAGAACAACATTTCCTCTGTAACTTTTAATTGGTAAGGCCACGGGTGCAGCTCCCGCCAGTTTCCTGACCGGCTTTCCCTTCCTGAGGAAATCCTTCTTTTCTATAAATTTGTCCAGCAGTTGCCTCGCAAGACCAGATTTGCTGTAACTTGCAAGAATGCCTATTCCAACATTTGCGGTATCATCGCTTTTCGGAAATATCCATACGTAACCGCCGGGCGCCAGGCTTCTGCCAACGAAGAAATCACAGTAATCCCTATCGCACTCTACACCGGATAACGTGTACTCATAGCATGAGACGATGTCCTCTGGTTTTAGTCTCGTATCTATACCAATCCATCTTCCCACCTTTGACTCCACTCCATCGGCTCCGACGAATATCTTTCCCGTGAATTTCACGTCCTTGCCATCGAGTTTTGCTTCTATTTCTTTGATTTCTCCGCCCTCGACATTTGCCTTTTTTGCATCGCACATGACGAAGATATCCGCTCCCTTTTTGGCTGCGATTCTCGCCAGTTCCTTGTCAAATCTCTCCCTGTCTATCACGTATCCCGTTTCCCCACCCGCTCTCTCGGCAGACATTTTAACCATCGTTCCGTTTGGTGAGAATATCCTCGCTCCAACGATCTCGTTTTCCACCCAGTCCCTTCTCTCGGTTACTCCGAGATTATCGATATTTCTGCTGACGCCCTCTCCACACAGTACGGGAACGCCTATCTCTCTATCTCTCTCGAGAACGGCAACGGAAAATCCCGCCTCGGATACGTATCTGGCCGTTACGAGACCCGCGGGTCCTCCCCCGACGATTACACAATCATATTCATACGTCTCCATCACTCTCCCTCCACAACTATGGCTCCAACCGGGCAGTAGTTAACGCAGGTGTAACAGGATTTGCATCTTTCCTTGATTATCGTGGCTTTACCATCGAACTCTATGGCATCCGCGGGACAGACGGTAAAACAACCCGAACAACCCAGACAGCTATCCCTATCCACTTCAGGCTTTACCATAAGATTCACCCCTTACCACGCCCGATGCTATCATATGAGCCACTCTTAACGGCTCCGGTATTACACCCCGTATGGTTGATATCTTTATTATCTCTTTCGCCTCCTCCAGAGATATCCCCCTGAATGATATATAGATCGGTTTGTGTTTCGTCTCAACTTCGAATATTTCATTATCTTTGATTTTGTTCCACCTTTCCTCCCAGTCCGTGAATTTCATTCTCAGTGTGGACATTATCGTTTCAAAATCGGGTTTTTCTCTCGTCACCGTCATGACGGGTATATTCTCTTCCACATAAATCCTGTCTATATCAACCACATTAAAACCACCAAGAGCTATTCCGTCTATCATTATAACCCTGATTTGATCTCTATGTCTCGTTTTGCTGATCATATCTATTATCACATCTGTGGAATTGTTGCCATCGATATCTATTTCTCTCTTCAATACCCCCTCCATGTATCCGTTTGCCCTCATTACCACACCGATTACTACCGTTTTTTCCTGCCCAAAGGAAAAGGGACCATCGTCTATACCCAGTATCCTGATCTGCCTTTTTATCATCACCGACATAACATATCCCCAACTTAAAAATGTTTAATAGTTACTGTTTTCATCAATCTCATAACAAATTTTACTATCTTTAAATAAACGGCGCCGGCAAGTGGGTCTGTTGATGTTTTTTTGATGTAGAACTCGAAAGGGATTGAAGATCGATGGTGTTATAGTGTTATATTCTTTCTGATTGTTCATTTGATTGGGTTGATACTGATGTGGCTGTTTAAGATACTTGCTTTTGTGGGGGTACTGTGGAGTTAATTGTGGATGCTCCCGATGGCTATTATGCTATTATGTAGCATAGTTAAAGATAGAAAACTCTACTCATCCGCAAATAATTTTGAAGTACCTTTTGTGGGTGAGTTATTCAACGGTCTCTTGCTGCTGTTCTGTATAACATTGATCAATATTATCAACTTATCAACATCAACAGCCCCACCCCTTTATTTCATGTGGAATCTTTATTCTATCTCTCCAAGAAATTTTTATCTATCTATAAATCTAAAAATTTATGTATAGATTTCATACATTTTTAGCTCTAAACTTTTGAATTCAAACAACTCTAAATCTTTGAAACAACTTTAAAACAAGAGATGATGGATTTTCCAGTCGAAATAGAGGGGAGGGCGTAAGATATCGATCAGTGGAAATCACGCTAGAAAATTTTCTACATACTTAAGTGGAAACAAACATCCAGATTTTCCACGCGAAATGAAGGGGTCAAATGAAAGAAGCTCTTTTCAAATTATTAAAAAAATTATCTTGGAGATCTCAGTGATCGATTTCAGAGACATCATATGTCAAGGTACCGCGAAGTCAATTGCGCACTCCTTGCGGTTATCATGCTATTATGTAGAGCATCTTATGATAGAAAACTCTACTCATCCGCAAATAATTTTGAAGTACCCACCATCAACAAAATTAAAAAGTCAAAAACGCATAACAACAAGCCCCGGCGGGGAGGTTTGACCATGACCGATATATTCGACTCTCTCTTGGAAAAGGGCTCACTTTTTCTCAACAGGGAGGTGCTGAGACCAACATATACGCCCGATGTTCTCCCTCACAGGGAGAAAGAGATAGAAAATCTCGCTCAGATATTTGTACCCGCACTTAAGGGAGAACCACCATCCAATGTTTTCATCTACGGAAAAACGGGTACGGGAAAAACCGCGGTTACCAAATACGTCGGCAATCAACTCGTTAAGAAGGGAAAGGAACAGAACGTAAAGGTAAATTTCATATACATAAACTGCGAGGTGGTGGATACACACTACAGACTCCTTCAGAATATAGCGAATCACTTTATAGAGAGGTGGGAGGAGAGAATACCATTCACGGGGTTACCAACAGATGAGGTCTACACGAGACTCACAAAAACCATCGATGGAGAAAACAGGGTAGTCATAGTGGTCCTGGATGAGATAGACAAACTGAAAGGCGATGAGGCACTTTACACACTCACGAGGATAAATTCTGACCTGTCAAATGCAAAGGTATCTCTGGTGGGAATATCGAACGACCTCAAATTTACAGAATTCTTGGATCCTAGGGTGAAATCCTCGCTTGGGGAGGAGAACATGGTGTTTTATCCATACGATGCCAAACAACTCCAGGACATCTTGGAGCACAGGGCAAAGAAAGCATTCAAGCCGGGCGTTTTAACACCTTCTGTTATCCCCCTCTGCGCCGCCTTAGCTGCGCAGGAGCATGGCGACGCCAGAAGAGCTCTCGACTTGCTCAGAATATCCGCCGAGCTTGCCGAAAGAGAAAAATCCCCAAAGGTAACAGAGAGGCATGTGAGAAAGGCTCTTTACAAAATAGAGATAGACCATATAGCGGAAGTCATAAGAACGCTGCCTCTCCAGTCAAAAATCCTTCTGCTCGCGATAATAAGAGAAGAGAGAGAGAAAAAAGCCATCGACGCCAGAGAAAGTATCACAACGGGAGAACTTTATGAGAGGTACAGAAACTTCTGCAGAAAACTGAAAGTCGAGAGCCTCACCCAGAGAAGAGTTGCGGATCTCATATCAGAGCTCGATATGCTTGGTATAATAACAGCCAGGGTGATATCCAAAGGCAGATACGGCAGAACCAGAGAGATAAGACTTTCGACACCTGCAAACGAGATCATAAAAATACTTAAGGAAGATGATACGGTCAATCCTTTGATCTTCTGTGGAGGGAAAGGACAGACGAGATTGATTTAGAGATTGATCTCTCCCTTCCGCAGGGCTTCCACTGGAGGTAACATGGCGGCCCTCTTTGCCGGTATCGAGGCGGAAATCAGAGAAAGCGCGACGGGGAGAACCAAGGCGATCGCAACGGTGAACCAGTTCACGACGAATCCTATCTTGAGCTGTGTCCCTGCTATAAAATTCATCTTTATGCCAATCCAGTCGACTATCTTCATGACGAGGATCGCGAGAGCTATTCCCACAAATCCAGATACCAGACCTATGAATATGCCCTGATACATGAAGATTTCGAAGATCATCCTGTCCCTCGCTCCAAACGCCTTCAATGAACCTATTTCCCTCATCTTCCTTATTATGATGGAGTCCATGACATATTTTATCGCGAAACCGCAGAGCACGAGAGTCACACCCATGCTGCCCCACAGCAGATAGGTTATCACATCCTGCATGGAGCCGGTTCCATAGACAACGAGATCGTGCCAGGTGAAGACCTTGTGGTCGGGCACGACTCTTTTTATACTCTCCCTCACCTTCTCAGAATACCCTATGGGATTTAATGATAGGAGGGGAGGAGGTGCTTTTACGAGAATGGCATCCCCCATACTTTTATTTACTTTTATCGGATTAAATCCCTGAAAACTTCCGATGCCCGGAACGATCCAGCTCCTCCCCTCGACTTCTCCATAGCACTTTATCTCTCTCAGGGAATCATCCGGAATGAACCATACCATCGCATCCACCGTCGGTGTACCGCTTTCATACAGACCTATGATCTTCACTCTCACACATGCATAGTTTGTTCCTCTTGCCGATGTACTCACATAGAGGTCGAGCTCTTTGCCGACGCCTATTATCGAGGGATGAATCTTCGCTGCGGCGGCGCCCACAATAACGGGATATGGAGGATCTTTACGGAGCAATCTCTGCCCCGAGCCGTACACTATATCGGGCAGATATCCCGGTCCTTCTATCCTTATGTAGAGGGGAGTGTGTCCCCTGAGAATGGGATCTTCATCACTGAAAAATCTGCCCGCTACGAGACTCTTTTTGATCTTTTCAACACAAACATCGTTGTGTATATCTATTCCTTGGAGTGTGCACGCATCTGCAGCTACATTCTTTATCCCCACCCCATAGGTCGCCTGGGCGGTCACCCTGATAGAGGTTCTATAGCCCGGTAATTTTTCCTCTACCAATCGCGCTATTTTTCCCGCATCGTGGATGGTTGTCTCTGTACCGTAAAGGTCTCTCACATCGCAATCTCTATCAGTTATAACCGCATCGGCCGTGACGTTTTTCACGGTATTATCGACCACCTGTATCATGTAATTGATGTACGCATTTTCAAGAAGAAATGACGCCATCGTTAGAGCAATAACGATAATGATTGCGCTGTAGACTACTTTGTGCTCCTTTATTTCATTCCAGGCAAGCATTCTGCTTACGCTCATTTTATCTTCCTATCCTTCACGATCGCGCCATCCTTCATCTCCAATCTTCTCCTTCCATATCTCGCTACCATGGGGTCATGAGACACAAAAACAACGGTTACCCCTTTACTTCGATTCATCTCCAGCAGAAGATCCATTATTTCCCTGCTGCTCTTCGAGTCCAGCGCGCCGGTCGGCTCATCCGCGAGAATTATAATGGGTTCATTTATCAGAGCCCTAGCTATAGCTACCCTCTGCTGCTCTCCTCCGGATAGATGCGCTCCCCTGTGATTCATTCTGTGAAGTATGCCGACTTCCTTCAGCAGTTTCCTTGCCCTCCTTTCAAGATATTCTCTCTTTTTTCCGATTATTAGGCCGGGAAGGATAACGTTCTCCATCACGGTGAGCCTGGGTATGAGGTTGTAACTCTGGAAAACAAACCCTATCTTTTTGCCCCTGAGCAGAGCCATATCCTTGCCGGTTATCTTCGAGGTATCCCTTCCCTCTATGATTATTTTACCCTCGGTCGGCTTATCGAGGAGACCCATGCAGTGGAGAAGCGTCGATTTTCCGGAGCCGGATGGACCGGTTATTGCCACGAACTCTCCAGCGAATATCTTGAGAGAAACATCATCGAGGGCTATAATCTCGGACTCGTAGCCCCCGTATCTCCTCGTAACGTGCTGTAATTCTATCAGGCATTTCCCCATCTAAAAACGTTTAGATATTAACACCTATATAAAATTTAAAAAATTCATGTATAGAATCCCGGCGGTGATTCCTCCTCGATTCCCTTGTGTTTCTCTTCTTTTTCAGATAACACATCTATCGCCAGTATCACCTGAAGGGGAATGATTCTCGTCATTTTCTTCTTTCCTTTGCCATGTTCTATGCAGAGACCCACCTCATCCATCCCCAAAGTGGCGAATCCCCTGAATATTCCCTCCGTTTCTATGACGGAATCCTTCGCTCCCATCGATATTATTCTGTACCTCGAACCTTCCGTCAGTTTCCAGCCCTTCTTCTTTGCCACTGGGTGATCACCCCTCTTCCAGCAACCTCTGTATATGCTCGACCGTTTTACTGTAGTTCTCAAGAGCCACCTTCACATGCGCCTCAACGAAATTCCATGCCTTGGCAAAGTTGCCGTATCTCAATCTGTAAGCCTTTTTGCTCTGTCCCGCATCGTTGTTGGTGTGAACGTCCTCGATAATATCCAGACCCTTCAGTTTGTTGAGATGCCTGTATATCGTGGGCTTTGAGACCTTCAACTCGTTCGCTATTTCTTCGACCATCCAAGCCTTCGTTGGATGTTTCAGAAAGAAGTCAAAGAATATTTTGAAGGCAATCGTTGGGTCCGCTCCTTTTGTCAGATAGCCTATCTGGTAGAGGAAGGCCTTGGTCACCTTTTCCAGGTCCCTATCCCCGGTGAGGGGGGTGTTACTCACTATCCTTATTTCGAAAGCCATCAGAATCCGCATACAAAAGAAACTTATAAAGATTTCTGATTTATTTGGAAAAGAGGGAGCTTATTCTATCCATACAAAAAGCCGTAACGAGGAAGAGAGGTATTGCCAGAACGATCTCCACGTACACCATGAAATCGTTACTATTGGGAGACTTTTGGTGGAGAGGTTCTGTGCCTTTCTTGTCAATAAAGTGATACAGGGCAATAAAGCCCTCTTCGAAATCTCCCTCATCTATCTTGTCAATTCCTTTATGGAACAACTCCATCCGTTCTGCATATCGATTACCGGTCACATTGACCTCCAGGAGTTTCGATCTCGCTATACTCTTCGCTATATCACCGAGGATCTCAAGATGCTCCCCGTCAAGAGTATTTGAGAGCGAGAGAAAATTAAGCAAGGTACTCGAGTAACTGTCTCCCCATATTACCGGAACATCTTCTCCCTTCTCCTTTAACGAAATGGCAAACAACTCCGTCAAATACGCCTGTCTTTGCAGTTCCATGTCAAATTCCGTGAGAAAACCCGATGGGTCCAAGCCCTTCTCTATCATGTCTTTTGCGATATTCTCGGCTTTTTTCACTTCCCGAACAAAGATCTTCTCAACCCGCTCCGCATAATCGGAAAAACCATGGCGTCCAAATAGTTCGAGGAGCTTTACAGAGAGCTCGGCGGCGTCGCCGTTCGTATAGGGTTCATAAATGCTTTCACAGCATATGTGAACCGGGATATAAATGGAAGAACACTGATTGGGAGCGAACCACATGCAACTGAGAAACTCGTAATGGGTGTAGGGTATCTTGCATATCGCCGTACCCTCATCATAACCCTCGGTCATTCCCCTTATTCCGCCCAGCTCATAGATATCCAGCCTTGATATGTTCATGAGATAGAGAACGTCTATTTTTCCGTACCTCTCTTTCAACCTTTCAAGCAATAAGTTTTCCCACTCTTTGTATTTGTAGCAAACTCTCACCCTCGCCTTATTTCCCGAGATGTTTATCAGCTCGACCCAGAAAGGTCCAACGGGTTTACCTTCGCCCACCTTTATGTTCGCGCCTTCTCCCGATGGCCACATCATAACAGATATACTATCGGCATCGATGCCGTTAATTCTGACACCCAGCATGCTTCCCAATCTGATTATCGAGCCCTTTCTAACAATCTTCTCCTTTTCGGATTCAAAGGACCTCGCGATAAAGAATCTCTTCATGATATTGTACTTCCACAAACTTTTTGGATAATTGGACATCACGCACAGATCCTTAACCTCTCTTACCCTGTAACGCAGAGCATCCGCTTCCATAACGTAAGCTTTTCTCGGACCAACGACAAACAGGTTTTCCGATATTCCCGGAGCGTGCATCTCTACCACTTCCTTGAGCAATTCCACCGCCTCTTCTTCATCTCCCGCCGACTGGCATGCATATCTTATCCAGTCGAAGTCATCCCAAGAACTCCTCAACGGATTCCTCCATATCGATGGTGAATCGGCATCTCCATAGGCTACGCCGGCATCGCTCAGCGCCATTCCGGGTTTGACAATGTCTGGAGGGGCATCTCCCTTTGTTACAACGCCGATGAAATTTCTGCTCACCACAAATTCTTTCTCCCGTGGTATGATGCCAGGGAAATGGTACTTGTAGGTGTATCCTCTGTTGATTATGCACAGAACCTGAGGACCTGGTCTGCTGGGATCTCTGACCTTCATGAACAGATTGAAATCTCCCGATGTCGCATCTCCAGCGACAATCACATCCTTGCAACCCGCGACGTTTACGCTCTGTACGAGGAGAGAGAGCAGAGTGATAACCAGAAGGAATGAAACCACTCCAACTCTATTTACATTCACAGAACAAATATTGATTTTGAATCGATATAAATGTTCCTGATGCACAACCCAAGATACTGTCAACACCAGTCTGAAAGAATAAAAATAATTGCACCACTCTTTCTTTATGCTGAAGTGGTCTACAATGGAGGAAAGTTATTGAGATATTTGCAATCCCACTATTCACAGTTCCATATGCAGGATATACGAAGACAGAATATTGTTTATCCGTAAATAATTTCGAAGTACCATCAACCGATATATATATATAAGGCACGAATCTATTTATATCTGTTCGGTGATGCAAGAATGAGCCGGGGTGGGTTTGTTTTTGTGGTGGTGGCGCTACTGATAGGTGCAACCATACCCGCTCTATTCTCAACGATACCAACGAAAGGTTATCCAGCCAGCCCACACTATGGCGATGCATTCGTTGGTGAATTCTGGCTGGAGGAAATGAACATAACCTTGGATACTAAAAACTCCTCTGGCTATGATGTTACAAAGATAGCAAAAGGACATGTAAAAGCACAGAACGACTGGATCGTATATGATCCAGATAACAGCATCGTTGCAAACTATTCTATACAACTCAGCGATCAACATCCGAAGTTCAACCTCGTTCTGTGCATCGAAGTGTATCGCATAGATACATTCTCTTTGGAAAATGGGAGTACAGGTGGTAATGCGTCTCTTGTGGGGACAGAATATCAATCCATTGAATGCCAGGAAAATACAAGTTATAATTTACAGGGTAGCATAAGTTTCCCAATGGACAGGTTAAACTTCACTGGAGGAAACCTCACCCTCGTTTGCAGTTTGAAAGCAGTGGTGTATACAAAAATAAAGATCGGTCTGAATCCTGTAAAGAACTTAACCTACATGGCTGAAGATAGGTCTGTGGTTGGAGTGGAGGAAAACGGGAATGCTGGTGGTGATTTTTCATGGTATGTTGAGCAGGCATCAAAATATCTGCCATCTCCATGGAGATATACTGTAGATACGAGAGATCAATCTGTCGAGATACAGAACAAATGGGTTGATGAGCAAACTCTGTGTATAGTTGGATTCCCATTAAGCGGAACAGATGAAAACGATGCATCACAGGGTGATGATGCAACGAATGAGGTATGGAACCTGGGGCAGGTCAGGGTTGATCATTACTGGACGTTCGTGAAGTGTATATATCCTTTCTCTCAAAACGAAGCAACAAAGACGTGGGTAACCAATAGAAGCGCACGAGGTGTAGGTGGGGTTGCAGTTGTTGAGAGTGAGGTTGTAGAATTTCCACGCGTAACTCCTTCTCCTTTGCCGATACCGGTAATCCTCCAGTGGTATCTCCACTCTACCGATGGTTTTGGAAGCGGTTTGTACATATTCTGGCCACCCATCAAAGATTGGTCCAGTCCTAATCCGAAAACTTATCCCAAATCCATCGAAGGTAGAGTTGGAGTATCTATACCACAGAATTTCAATGGAAGCAGCATGAATGTGACATTCAGAGGTAGAGTGTGGGCAAACCTCCATACTCGTTCAATGGGAAGATTTACTTTAACCATAATAGTGGAAAATGATACAGGCAATGAATCGAGCAGTAACAGCAATTCCGATTCAGAATATAACTGGTACTGGGAGAAAGGTGTTGCCTACTATGCAAAACCATCCTACAATATTGTCGCAACATCCTTCACCGATGAAAATGGCATAACAACAGCTAAATTGAACATAGCCAATTATCTTAGAAACATGGGAGATGATGAAATCATATACACCTATGGTGCTGACACAGGTGATTACAGAGTAGACGTATGTTCTGGGTGATGACGATGATCAAGGCAACCTTTCCCATTTTTATTATTTTTCTTTTGATATCTCCTGCGATGCATTCAGCCATATCTGAAGGAGTTTGCATGGAAAAGGCGGTGAAAGAAAACGATACTGAGAATACAGAAAGGTTGGTCGATCACATTATAGTATTTCCATATTCACAACCAATACCTTTACAAATGATGGATCTTCTCTTGTACTGCTATCTCCATCGACCTTTTTTTGGCGGAATGGTGCGTTTCGGTACCGTTGATTTTTATGATATTACAGACGAAGAACCGATAACCGTGCATGCTAATTTTTCAGTAATATGGGAGGATAACCACACAGTGCTTGACAGTTATTCCTGCAAGTACAAAATATCAGCAAACTCCTCTGATGATCTTCCTGGTGGTTTTGGTTATGCACCAGCTGCACTCTTTGAAGATGTTTGCAAAAAAGTGAAAACACCAGTGGGGCACTATACCCTCAGAATTGAACTGTATGTCGAGGAAGATAACTCGAGCAAGATTGTGGAAATACCTGGAGTGATGTTTTATTACATATGCATGCTGTCAACCGGTCCGTTTCTGCTCACTGGTCTAAAAGTCTACCTGAGCTATATACCATGGGCAAATGAGCATCTGCATGATTTCATATACAGCAATGTCTGGGATCCATGATATGAATTCCACGAGATAGCGTTTCATAGATTTGCAACTTTAGATCGAAAGGCGAGCCAATGCGCCTTCCAAGAGGCAAGTCCTTTGATTGTGCAGGGATATCTACAGGTTGAGATAAACCACCTTAATAACAAATCAGAAACTCTACCATGACATCACGAGGTAAATATTGCAATGCTTAAGTTGACGGCACGCAACCCAAGTCAGTAATCTTTTAAAGATGATATTCTTTCTGCGTATACCATGAAACTGAAAGGAAGAGCGTGGAAGTTTGGAGACAACATAGATACGGACCAGATTTTTCCGGGCGCCTATCTCACCCTCACAGATGTCGAGGAGATGGGAAAACACGCGATGGAAGGCGTCCCCGGCAGGGAGGATTTTGCAAAGAAGGTGAATAAAGGCGATATTATCGTTGCGGGAAAAAACTTTGGATGCGGATCATCTAGGGAGCAAGCGCCGATAGCCATAAAGGGCTGTGGAGTTTCTGTGGTCATGGCGAAAAGCTTTGCCAGGATATTCTACAGGAATGCTGTTAATATAGGTCTCCCCATAATGGAATGCGCCGATGTTGATAAGATAGAGGATGGGGACACACTTGAGGTGGACTTGGAAAGCGGAGAGATAAAGGTTGTGAGCAAGGATTTGATACTGAAAGGTTCTCCATTAACAAGTTTGGAATTCGAGATAATGAAGGCGGGAGGACTCATCCCTTATCTGAAATCGAGGGAAGGTTAGGATATCAGCTTCCGGTAATCCTCGGGAGAGAGGAGATCTTCGATTTCCTTCTCGTTGCCGATTTCCATTTCAAATAACCAACCCTCATCATAGGGGCTCTTGTTTACCTTCTCGGGAGAATCCTCCAGTTCCCTGTTGATGTTAGTTATTTTCCCCGAGAGAGGAGCGTATATCTCGGAGACGGATTTCACGGATTCTATGGTGCAGACCTCTTCTCCCTTCTTGACCTCTTTGCCTATCTCGGGTAACTCAACGAAAACAATATCTGTCAGTTCCTGCTGTGCATGATCTGTAATGCCAATCCTCGCCGTTTTCTCTTTTATCTCAACCCACTCATGCGTCTTTGTATATCTTAAATTATCTCTCACCTCGCTCATATCGATCGGGAAAGAGAAACGAGAGAAGTATATTAAAATCTTTTCTCGGGACGGGATGCATCGGAAAATATCAATCCCAGAAACCCCTGGTCCTTGCGTACTGTATCTCGGCTCTCCATATCTCCTTTAGCAACCTCTTCCTCTCCTCCTCAGACCTCAACAGCTCTACGAACCTGAAATTCCTGAGTATCCGCGCCGCCGTCGTTACGCCTATCCCTCTGCCGGCGAGAGTCAGAATCGCAAACTTTCCGTAACTCACCACGAGGCTGGCCGATGCAGATACTCTGGAAACTATCCTTCTCTCTTCGTCTCTCAATCCTTTTTTCAGATTAGGAAAACCCTCAGTTACAACACCTATCCTTATCGCTTTGCACCTTCTGCATTTCGGTCTGTCATCGAGTCTACCCACTCTCGTCTTCCATCTGTTGAAACAATTCAGACAGATCAATTCAACCTCCTTCTCCTCCAACCTTCTTTGGAGCATCGAGATTATCGCACCTTCGGGATATCTGGGAAGAGAAAGACTCCGTGAAACCTCCCTTGAAACCTCCGAAAACGGTGAGAACCTCTGTACAACCAGTTTTATTTCGCCTTTCCTTATTTTATCAAGCACCAGCTTGGTTCGCTTTATATCCATTCTTTCCCACAGTATTC
>Ga0209410_1000168_pt1 | contig 27444 bp, 18 predicted proteins | sample Mar14436cmmetaG_FD_184135 | JGI IMG/M metagenome (GOLD analysis project Ga0209410, IMG submission 184135) | Marine hydrothermal vent microbial communities from Guaymas Basin, Gulf of California to study Microbial Dark Matter (Phase II) - Marker... ... | reverse complement strand
CTGGTTTACTTATGCGTGGTGATAAGGAGACACAGGTTATGGCATGGGCAGGTGATGGTGGTACATTTGATATAGGGATACAGGCGTTATCAGGGGCAGCTGAGCGTAACGACGATATCATATATGTTTGTTACGATAACGAAGCATATATGAACACAGGTATACAGAGGAGTTCTGCCACTCCCAAACATGCGTGGACAACGACCACACCTGCACGTAATCCCAAAGAGGAGCCCAAAAAGGACATTATGGCAATCATGGCAGCACACAAAATCCCTTACGCAGCAACCGCCACAGTAGCTTATCCCGAGGATATGATTCGTAAGTTCAAGAAAGCGCGTGAGATACGGGGGTTGCGGTTTTTCCATATACTTACACCATGTCCGGTGGGTTGGAGGGTACCCCCTGAATACACCATACAGCTATCAAGGTTGGCTGTACAGACACGATATTTTCCGCTTTATGAGGTTGAAAATGGTGAAAACTGGCGCCTTACGATGAAGGTACCCAAACCCAAACCAGTGGTTGAGTTTCTCAAGCTCCAAGGTAGGTTCAGACATCTTACAGATGAACAAATAGCGGAGATACAGGCAGAAGTCGACCGTAGATGGGAAGACCTCATGTCGAAAGTGAGCCAAAGTAATGAAAGAAACCGCCCTCCTGCAGGACGCAATTGATCATATCCGCGAAAAGAGCAACCTACAGCCTAAGATTGGTATAATTTTAGGTACTGGAGTGGGTGAGCTGAGTGAACAGGTTAAACACTCCATTTGTATACCATATACTGAGATACCACATTTCCCGACCCCTAAAGTACATACGGGTAATTTAATCTTAGGATACCTTATGGATAAGCCTGTGGTTGTTATGCAGGGGCGTGTACATTACTATGAGGGCTACAGTCTGCGTGAGGTTACCTTCCCTATACGTGTTATGAAATGTTTGGGTATCCAGATCCTGATAATATCCAATGCAAGTGGTGGGTTGAACCCATCCTTTAAACCTGGTGATATCATGATCATTGTTGACCATATTAATCTATTGCCTGATAATCCATTGCGTGGAATGATGGATGGAGAACCAGCTACTTCATTTGTCAACATGTACAATGCTTACGACAGAGAGCTGGTGGAGCTCGCAGAACGTACCGGTGTGGAGGTTGGCATATCCTTAGTCAAGGGTGTATATGTAGCTTTACAAGGGCCAAGCTTAGAAACACCTGCCGAATATAGGATGTTGAGGCTGTTGGGTGCAGACGCAGTTGGTATGTCAACAGTACCCGAGGTTATAGTGGCTCGCCAATCCGGTATACGAGTGTTGGGGTTATCAATAATCACCAATATGGGGTACCCACAGGTTGAGGAAGAAGCATCCTCGGATACCATAATAGCAGTGGCCAAGCATGCAGCACCTAAATTGCTGAAATTGATAGAGAAGGTGGTCGAAAAGTTAGATGTTTAGGGTGGTATCTCTCTTAATATTGATAACAGTTGGGTTAGCCAGTGCATGTAAGACGTTCGATGTACCTAAAAACTTGCCAGCTGATGAGCTGTTAACCTTAGGCAAAAGTCTGCTCGCCAAAAAGCAATACGAAGCGGCGGCTAAAACTTTTGATTATTTGAAAACCCGTTACTTTTACACGTATTATGCAGAAGAAGCACATTATTACTTGGCAAAAACGTACTTCCTGTGGAACAAATACGAGCAAGCACTTACGGAGTATGAGTTATTCCTCTCTCTATATCCTGAATCTTATTACTTAGAGGCTGTACAACTTGAGATGGCGATCTGTTATTACAAAATGGCACCTACCTATGCGTTGGATCAAAGTTTCACAGAGAAGGCGCTTTCGATGTTTGATCAGTTCATTGAAAGCTTTCCCAATAGCTCACGTATAGATGAGGCTAAAAAATATCGTCAACTATGTATAGATAAGCTGGCCCTCAAAGATATAGCGGTGGCTAAATTCTATTTAAAAAATGGGCATCCCAGATCTGCGCTCATCTATCTACAAGGGGTGTTAGAAAAATACCCAGAAACTACACTACGGGAAGAGGTAGAAAAGTTAGTCGCCGAGTGTGAACATAGGTTACATGGTGAGATACAAGAAAATTGATACATTATTCAAACAACTGGCAGCTGGGGATTTGCCACCCATTATTTTGTTACTAAAAGATGATGTACATGCAAAGGATAGGTTTATCAACCTCTTAACACAGAGGTATGTGAAACCCGCAGCTGCCGCTTTTGACCTCCGTATAGTATATGGTGACGAAGTAGATGCCCATACGTTGGATTTCCTTCGTATGCCACCATCTCTATCTGAACGGAAAATCCTGGTGATAAAAAGGTGTCACGAGATACGTAAGGTGGAAGCAAGGCTTGCACTCTTCAAATACATAGAGAAACCTATCCCAACCAGTATGCTCGTGCTATCATCGGAAGCAAAACCGGATACATCGCTTTTGAGAGATCTCGCCAATAAGCTCAAATCATGTACGTATTATTCGTTTACACCGTTTAAGCGAGGATTACGTGAATGGATTGCCGAGTACTGTCAAGCTTACAATAAGCAGATTACAGGGAAAGCAATTGAACTACTTACCCTGACAGTGGGTGAAGATAAACAGATGTTAGCAACCGAAATCGATAAAATTATTCTTTTAACGGGCGAAAAGGAGGTTATCGATGAACAAGACGTGGCTAACGCGACCACTATAGGGTATACACCATTTTTTGAATTCACGAAACATATAAGTAGTAAGGAGCTCACGAAGGCATTCATCGCATTATCACAGATGATCGAACAGGGTGAAAACCTGCATCAGCTATGGGCATTCATGCGTAGGAAGTTTATGCATCTGCTACTCTTGAAGTCTATGCCAGAGTACCAAAGAAGACAGTATCTCTCTAACTATACACAACACCAGCAGATAGAACGTCGCAAGGAAATAGAGGCATGGAACGTAAAAGAGCTGGAAAAGGCTATCACGATGATGTATGAACATGAGGTACAGATAAAACGCGGTATATTGCCTATAGATATAGCATTGAAGGAAATTTTGGTGAAGTTATGATTCAACACTTGCCAACTTCCGACCTTAGATTATATTATAAACGCATTAGTTGATGAGATTTTTAATAAACGGTAAGTTAAGTTGACAAGAAGGGGAGGAGATGAAGGATATTGATTTATTAAAAATAAGTCCACATAAATTGAAGGAAGACGAGGTTTTAAGGCCTCAGGACATTGAAGGTATAATGATACGGCTCGCCTCACCGGAAGAGATACTTGAATGGTCTTATGGTGAGGTGAAGAAGCCTGACACTATTAACTATCGTACACAGAGACCGGAACGTGATGGCCTCTTCTGTGAACGCATATTTGGTCCCGTACGGGATTATGAGTGTAGCTGTGGTAAATATAAGGGATTAAAATACAAAGGTACCATATGTGAAAGATGTAAAGTGGAGGTCACCTCATCCAGAGTACGTAGGGAACGTATGGGCCATATCACGCTCGCTGCACCAGTAGCTCACATATGGTTTTATAAGATACCGCCTTCGCGGATGGGATTGTTACTCGATATGAGTGTAAAGGATCTCGAACGCATCATATATTATGAAGCTTATGTAGTACTTGATCCGGGTAATACTGGGTTGACACGTGGCCAGATTATCACCGAAGAAGAATATCAAGAGATCATGAAGGATAAACCAGCGCACTTCCGTGCGGGTATGGGAGCTGAAGCACTCGATGAGCTACTACGTGAGTTAGATCTTGATGAGATGGCGATCGACCTACGTACCCTTATAATGCATGAGACCTCCGAAAGCAAACGCAGAAAGTTGCTCAAAAAGTTACAGGTTGTGGAAGCATTCCGTGAATCCAAGGTACGCCCGGAATGGATGATACTTAAGGTATTACCGGTCATACCACCGGACCTGCGGATATTGGTACCATTAGAGGGTGGTAGATACGCAACATCGGACCTCAACAACCTATACAAAAGAGTTATTACACGCAATAATAGGTTGAAAAACCTATTAGAGTATAGAGCACCAGAGGTTGTGATAAAGAACGAGAAACGTATGTTGCAGGAAGCGGTTGATGCATTACTTGATAACGCACGTAAGGAGCGTCCAGTACTTGGTCGTGGCAATAGGCCACTCAAATCGCTAACCGATAACCTTCGAGGTAAACAGGGTAGGTTTCGCAGAAACTTACTTGGTAAACGAGTTGACTATTCTGGTAGGGCCGTAATCGTGGTAGGCCCTAAGCTCAAACTCTACGAGTGTGGATTACCTAAGAAGATGGCGATTGAACTCTTTCGTCCTTTTATAATCTATGAGCTACACAAGAGGGGAATTGCCCCCACCATTCGACAGGCACGAAACATGATAGATGAGCGAGAAGATATCGTATGGGAGATACTCGAAGATGTGGTCAAAAACTATCCAGTATGGCTCAACCGTGCACCTACCTTACATCGGGTTAGTATCCAAGCGTTCTACCCCAAGCTCATAGAGGGTGAGGCAATCCAGTTACATCCTCTTGTGTGTCCCCCTTACAATGCAGATTTTGATGGTGATCAGATGGCGGTTCATGTACCACTATCCTTTGAAGCACAGATAGAATCACATACCTTGATGTTGGCACCCAATAACCTATTGTCACCCGCACATGGTGACCCATTAACTGTGCCTACACGTGATATAGTGCTCGGTATATATTGGTTAACGGGTGAAAAACCGGGCGTTAAAGGTGAAGGCCGCTATTTCGATACACTCGAAGAGATCGAAAATGCAGTATATCATGGAAGTATCGATATTCATGCACGTATCAAATACAAATGGGAAGGCAAGTGGATTGAAACAACACCTGGTAGGGTGATCTTCAACTCACTTCTGCCAAAGGGTATGCCATATGTGAATGAGGTGGTAGATGCCAAGAAACTCGCAGAAATCGAAAAAGAGGTTATACTCAAGTATGGTACACATGTAGCAACTGAGTTCCTGGATAAGGTTAAAGAGATAGGGTTCGAATACGCTACCATCTCAGGTGTAACGCTTGGTGTTGATGATATGATAAAGATACCTGAGAAGCAAAAGATCATAGAGGAAGCGCTGAGGGAGATCGAAGCCATCGAGCGTGATTACAGAGAGGGTAGAATTACCGAAAGTGAGCGTTACAACCATGTAATCGATGCATGGAGTAAAGTGCAGGAGACGATTGAAGCTAAAACCGTTGAAATGTTATCTCAGGATCAGATGGGGTTCAACCCATTCTATATGATGGCGATGTCGGGTGCACGTGGTAGAATCGATCAGGTACGTCAGATCGTGGGTATGCGTGGGCTCATGGAGAGGCCACGTCGTCGTGCTACGGGTGGTACAGGGGGTGAAACCATCGAAGTACCCATACTTTCCTCACTTAGTGAGGGGTTAAATGTCTTGGAGTACTTCATATCCACTTATGGTGCACGTAAGGGGCAAACAGATACCGCACTTAAGACAGCTGAATCTGGTTACCTTACACGTAAGCTGGTAGATGTAGCCCAAGACGTGATAATACGTGAAGAAGACTGTGGTACCACAAAGGGTATCGAGATAACTGCAATAAAAGAGGGGGAGGAGATCATCGAACCTCTAAGTGAGCGTATCAAAGGTAGGATAGCACTCGAGGATATAGTGGATCCATACACTAATGAGGTATTAGTACGTGCAAACGAGGAGATAAGCGATGAGAAAGCGATCGAGATAGAGAAACGTGGTATAGAGAAGGTGCTGGTACGTTCACCTTTGACATGTGAAACTAAATATGGGGTATGCCGCAAGTGTTATGGACGTGATTTCGCTACTGGTAAGCTTGTACGATTGGGTGAAGCTGTTGGTATCGTAGCGGCTCAAAGTATCGGCGAACCCGGTACTCAGTTAACCTTACGTACGTTCCATACAGGGGGTGCAGCCGCCCGCATAGCGGCTGAAAGTGAGAAAACGGCACCGTTTGATGGTATTGTACGGTTGAAAGATGTGCGTATCGGTACACGTAAGGATGGTGTCAAGGTTGTCTTATCACGTGAAGGTAAAATGAAAGTAGAAAGCAAAAAGCACGGTGTACGAGAGTTCTCCATCCCCTATGGGGCAGCACTTAGTGTTAAAGATGGTGATCGGGTAAAGGAAGGCGATAGATTGTTCGAATGGGACCCCTACGCTTTCTCTATACTGGCAGAAGCTGAGGGTATAGTGAAGTTTGAAGGCTTCATGGAGAATGTCACGTATAGGTTGGAATACGACGAACGTACGCAGAGGAAACAGCCTGTGATAATCGAACATAGACGTGTACATCCCAAAGTACTCATAATGCAAGGAGATAAAGTGGTACAAGAGATGTACATGCCACGCAGTGCATACATATTCGTTAAGGAAGGTGAGCATGTGGTACCAGGTGATTTAATCGCAAAGGTACCTACGTCGATATCCAGAGCTTGGGATATAACAGGTGGATTGCCGAGGGTGATTGAGTTATTTGAAGCACGTAAACCAGACGATCCAGCGGTTATATCAGAGATAGATGGATGGGTAAGATTTGATAAGCCTCAAAAAGATGCATGGGTAATCGTAGTGCAAGGGCATGGCATGGAACGAAAGTATCGCATACCGTATGAAAAGTACCTGCTCGTGTGGGAAGGCAAAGAGGTAAAAGCGGGTGAAAAACTATGTGTTGGCGATATCAACCCCCACGATATATTGCGTGCTAAAGGTGTGTTGGCTGTACAGGAGTTCTTGTTACAGGAGATACAAAAGGTCTATAGGTTACAAAAGGTACGTATAAACGATAAACATATAGAGATTATAATTCGACAGATGTTGTCGAAGGTCGAAATCATAGATCCTGGTGATACGAAATTCATAAGGGAAGAGATCGTAGATCGTGTGAAGGTTGAAGAAGAGAATAATCGAATCGAAAAGATGGGTGGCAGAAGGGCAACATTTCGACCTTTACTCCTGGGGATATCGAGGGCATCACTTGTTACTGAGAGCTTTATATCAGCGGCTTCGTTCCAAGAGACAGCACACGTATTAGCAGATGCAGCAATTAGAGGTAAGATTGATGAGCTACGAGGTATCAAGGAAAACGTCATAGTAGGTAACCTTATACCTGCGGGTACTGGGGCATTACAGTTCCGTGAAATAGAGGTGGCACCTCCTTCGGTGAAGGAACTCGAACGCGAAGAAGTTAAATCTGAAACACTTCACGACGATACGAAAGCTAAGTGATGCCAGCTTCTGCATGGGTAACGCTTTTCTTTACGTTAGGTGTATTGGTTGGCGGTATCATTTACTCCATATATAAAATGGTACGATGATTGACTATGTGAGGGTTGCTCTTATTTTCATTAGATGAAATTGGGTCGAAGAGGGCTCCTTATCTTGGTGGTCGTGGGATTGGCTTTATGGCAGTTCTCCTACACTATAAAATATTATAAGCTCACACCTGAGGAACGTGCTGCATTACCCGTAGAAGAGTTCAAGAAACTACGTCGAAAGGCGCTCAATCTTGGGCTCGACCTTCAGGGTGGTATGCATCTCATATTACGTGTTAAAGCGGAGGAACTCACGCCTGAGGAACGCAAAGATGCACGTGACAGGGCATTACGCATAATAGAAAATAGGATAAACCAGTTCGGGGTTAGTGAACCTCAGATTATGCCATTACGCGATGAGTACATAGTTATACAGTTGCCAGGTGTACGGGATCCGGAACGTGCTAAAGAAATAATCCAGAAGACAGCGCAGTTACAGTTTAGGCTGGTGGAGGAAAGCAAAAAGACGTGGAAGCTTATTGAAAAAATCGATAGTATAGTACATGCATATGAAATTAGTACCACCACAGACACCTATGCGTTGTTACCTAACCCTGTATTATCATTATTCGAGAGGGGTGCACCCGAACGCTTATTCATAAAAGTGGAAGATACGAGTCTCTTCAATAAATACCTTCGTCTACCAGAAGTCTGTAATATATTGCCTGAGGATAAAGAGTTCCTATATTCCAAGCCTTCAGAACGTATGGGCCATAAAGTGGTGGAGGTACTACTTGTTGACAAGGAAGTTTTACTTTCGGGTGATGCTATTTCAGATGCACGTCCCGGTATTGGGACGGCTGAGAATCCGCTCGAACCGCGTGTCGACCTTGACATGAAGCCATGGGCACGTAGGAGGTGGGCTGATATAACGGGTGCAAACGTAGGACGTAGGATTGCCATCATCCTGGATAATGTAGTACAATCAGCACCTGTAGTACGTGAACGTATCATCGGAGGTAGAAGTCAAATCACAATGGGGCACGCCAAAATAGAAGATGCACGTGACCTCGCACTGGTTATACGAGCGGGTGCATTACCGGCGCCACTCGAAATCGTAGAAGAGCGAACAGTAGGTCCAACGTTAGGTAGTGATTCCATACGTGCAGGTATACGTGCAATGTATATTGGTGCTATAGTGGTATTTATTTTCATGATATTCTATTATCACTTATCAGGCATAATAGCAGATATTGCGGTAATCATAAATATCATCCTTATACTTGCAGTGTTATCGCTATTCAATGCTACATTGACATTACCAGGGATTGCAGGGCTTGTACTTGTCGTAGGTACGAGTGTTGACGCAAACGTGCTCATATTTGAACGTATTCGTGAGGAGTTGGCTGCAGGTAAAACATTAAAAACCGCTATAAGTGCAGGATTTGGTAACGCATTCAGAACGATATTGGATGCCAATCTCACCACGTTGTTGATGGCAATTATCCTATACTTCTTCGGTACTGGACCTATCAAAGGGTTTGGTATCACCCTAAGTATCGGAATATTGGCAAACTTCTTTACCGCTATAGTGTTTACGAGGTTTATGTTGGATTGGATAACTTCATTTTATAAAGTACCAAGGTTTTTGATATAAAATGGTAAAATTTATAAAGAGAGTACCAAATATAGATTTCCTGCGGATATCGAGGTTCACGATCTTTGTTTCGCTCGCCCTCGTAATTACAGGAGTCACATCGCTGATAGTACGTCATGGACTTAACTATGGGATAGAGTTTACAGGTGGACTGTTTGTTGAAGTGCATTTTGACAGCTTGATAACCACACAGGAGATACGGTCAGCCTTAAGTGAGGTAGGTTTGGGGCATGCCATCATACAGCGTGATGTTACAACAAACTATAATTTCTTCATAAGAACCCAGCTAACCGAGAATGTAACCCCTGAACTCATCACTAAAGTATTACAGGAACATTTCCCCAATAATCCATTAAGAATAGAGAGGGTTGAGAAAATAGGTGCTGTGATATCGAGGGGGTTGAAGTTACGTGCGTTTTGGGTTGTAGTCTGTGGTTTATTCATTATGCTACTTTATATAACTGTGCGATTCACGTATAAATTTGGGATAGCTGCAGTGATAGCACTCATACATGATGTGTTGATAACCATTGGTATACTCAACATACTTAACCGCGAGTTCACCACCGCTATAATAGCGGCATTGCTTACAATCATCGGTTATTCAATAAACGATTCGATAGTTATATCCGATAGAATACGTGAAAACCTACGCCTGTATCCAAAAACTCCATTCCCAGACATTGTTAACCGCAGTCTAAACGAAACGCTATCACGTACCATTATAACCTCATTAACTACAATATTTGTGTTACTTGCTTTGTTTATAGTTGGTGGCAAAGTTATACATGATTTCTCACTTGCGTTACTTATAGGTGTGATAACTGGTACCTATTCGTCACTATTTGTGTTATCACCCATAGTTGTGGCCTGGGAGAGACGTTTTCCATCACCTGAAACCCGCAGACGTGCGTATTACAAGGAGAAAGAAGAACGTGCAGTAGTAACCGAAACACCGCCAGAAGTTACCACACCTACTCCAGAGGAGAGAAAGGGTCGTATACTTCTGCCTACACCACAGAAGGTAGACACCATCTCTACTAAGAAAAAGAAGAAAAAGAAACGCAAGAAGAAACGCTAACTTAGATCCAAGACCTTACCTGGGTTGAGAATATTGTTGGGATCGAGCATCCTTTTCATGTTACGCATAAGAGCTATCTCCTCAGGGCTTACACTCATACTTAGATATTGACGTTTAGCCAACCCTATACCGTGTTCACCGGAAATCTTTCCTCCCACAGAGACAACCTTTGAATAGAGTGCATGCACAAGAGTTGGTAATCTCTGTTGCCACACATCATCAGGTATACCGCGTTTAAGTATATTAACATGAAGGTTACCATCCCCTATGTGTCCATACACTGCTATCGGTAACCCATATGTGGATTCGAGCTGTTCAATATATTTGAGTAACTCCGGTATCTTGCTACGAGGGACAACCACATCCTCATGTGCTACCTCACCCGTAGACTTCAATGCCTCACTTATTACACGTCTTGCACGCCACAGGTCTGCACGTCTACGTTCATCTTCCGCCACAAGCACATCTATCGCATCGTTGTTTAATGCTACCTCACCGATCACTTCGTACTGTTTGGCCAGTAGATCGCTATCGTTACCATCGAGCTCCACAAGTAATAGTGCCTTAGCTTCAGGAAATGGTAGCTTCTCACCAGTATGCTGTTCGGAAGCCTTTATGGCTTTGGCCTCCATGAACTCAAGTGCTGCCGGTAGTATACCATGTTTATGTAAGATATCCAATACCGTATGGCTGAGGTTTTCGAATTTCGTAAACGGTATAAGTAAATCCACTCGATATTTAGGTGCAGGTATGAGCTTAAGTATTGCTTTTGTAACAACCCCCAACGTACCTTCTGAACCTATGAAGAGGTGCATCAATTCATACCCTGTGGCATTCTTCATTAATTTACCGCCTGTGAATATGACCTCACCGGTTGGTAAGACTACTTCTAACCCCAACACGTAGTTTTTGGTTGTACCATATTTGAGAGTTTGTGCACCACCTGCATCTTCGGCAATATTACCTCCAATGGTACATGAATCTAAGCTTGCAGGGTCGGGGGGATAGAAAAGGTTGAGCTTCTCCACCTCCTCACGTAACGTACCCGTAACTACACCGGGCTCCACCACGGCTACGGAGTTCGCCACATCGATGTCCAATATGCGGTTGAGCTTCTCCAGTGACAGCACAATACCACCCTGTGGGACAGCGCCACCTGATAGCCCTGTACCGCCTCCTCTTGGTGTAATAGCTATTAGCTCACGGTTGGCAAGCTCCATTATTTGGGATACCTCATCCGTAGATGAAGGTAAAACTACCGCCTCGGCATATCCTTTTAAACCAGGTGTTTCATCGTGAAGATAGGGCTCCATAACATCCTTCTCTGTAATGATGGCAGCTTCCTCTACGATTTTACGCAATTTTTCTATAATTGTTGCCATTCTCCCCCCTTCTGTTAAAACAACCGACAGGCGGATAGTGTGGTTTCATGCTCACATCATCAAAATAACGTCTATAGCCTATCGTCAACAAGGGATTGTAAATAAATATCACGCCACAATTTTATAAATAGAAAAGGCAATTATAGCTGATATTAAAGGGGTAGCTATCCAACCAATTATAATTTTTATTATTATGTTCCTATTTATCGCAGTAACACCACGTACCAAACCCACCCCTATGACACCACCCACTATTGCCTGTGAAGTTGATACCGGTATACCGAGTATTGAAAACATATGTACAACGATAGCGATCGAAAGTTGTGCCGCACACGCAGTTATGGGATCTAACAATGTGATACTCTTACCGACGGTCTCTGATACTCTGTGCCCATATGTTATTGAGCCCAACGCTATGGATAATCCACCTATAATTGCAAGCCACCTCAGTTTGATAACACCCAAGTTGGCGATCGGTCCCACTGCATTACCAGCGTGATTTGCACCTAATGAATAAGCCATATAACTTATGGTAACCACAAGCAATACGGTGATAAAGCGTTCCCATACTCGGATGCGTTTCACCTTACGTGCGAGTGCATTCAAAATGTGATATAACCCATATGCGATAACAAGTGTAGCAATTGGATTTATTATCCAACAGAGGATTATTGATAAGACTTCATTCCAAGCAACGTTTGCACCAACACTTAAACTCACTCCCGTAACCCCGCCAACTATTGCCTGTGAGGTGGATACAGGTAACTTCAGATACGTAGCTATTGTGACAAAAGCACCTGCCGATAGCAATGCTATGATGATTGCTGGTACAGGTATTACTTCGGTTACAATACCCTTACCTATTGTTTCGATTACCCGTTCGCCTTGTATGGAAGCACCAAGGATAATAAATATAGCTATAAGGATGACAGCCTTACTGTAGGAGATCAAGCCCGACCCCACTGCGGTACCAATACAGTTAGCTGTATCGTTTGCACCTATATTCCAGCCCACATATATACCAGCTGCCACCAACAATATGACAGACGACATAAGCTATACTCTATACTTGACGGTCAGTATTTCTATACGATCGGAGGCGTTTTGTATAAGATCTGATATATCTGCAATGTTTCGTATCAATTCCCTCAAAATTATCTTTAGGGCAAGATCGATATCTAAATTGAAGACATTTTTGATTAACTCACGTTCGAGCTGATCGACCTCACTTTCGATGATATTAACTTTCACTGCTTCATCTACCACTTTTGTCATATCGACATCAAGTAGATCGAACATATTCTTCAAATGTGGCAACCCCACAATGGTGCGGTCGGTCAACTCCTTTATGGCATCATGTAATGAATCAGGTATTTGGGGTCTTACCAACATGTAAAAATCAACTACAGCTTCAGCTTTATCTGCAATTTTATCGATACGTTCCGCTATCTCTATATAATCTTCACGCAGGAATGGCAAAAATGCACCTCCGTGTATCTCCTTTTCGATATTCCTACGTATAGTGTCTGCTTTGCTCTCCAGCTTGTGTACATCGAGTGCATTCTCCTCATGAAGTGGGTTATTATTGAGGTAATTGATCGTCATCTCTTTGAATTTGGCCAAACACTCTCCAACTGTATTGAGGTGCTCATTGAACAGTAAATAAACCTTATGCTCCCTTCTACGTACATGTTTGAACATCATTTACACCCCTTTATTGCTACGGGATAAAATAATAAAAAAAGGGGGTGAAGAGCTCTCCACCCCCTTTTAAAGAACCGTTTTAGATTAGAACGATTTGAATACGAAGAAGTAGCCACCGAGAGCGTTCGTAGCGTCGTCACCGAAGTTATCCTTATTCGGCATGAACATACCAGCAGTGAACCCAAGATCCACGATATCGTTATAGTTATAGTAGGCAAAGACCGCTACTTCTTGTCCACGAGTGAGGAGCCCTGTCTTCTCTATACCAGGCGCCCCCTTATCAAACCCATAACCAAAGAAATCGAATCTCACCGATAGCGGGCCAGAAGCATACCCTACGTATACATCGAGTACATTCTGGTTGGTCATCCATGGATCCCAATCCGCTACACATGCAAAGCTAGCTGGAGTCAACATAGTATGTGCTGGTCCGAAGCCGGGCCACCATTTATAGAACCCATAGGTGTACGGGCCATCGAGTGGTGTTGTATAAAGTTCGTTTTTGTCGGTAGTTGATGTATCATCGCCACTGAATGCAGCATAGGCAACACCGAACGAGAACGGTCCTGTTGAGTAACCCACTTTCGCCATATAGTGCATACCACCATAGCTCATATCAGTTAGTTCGTTTTTACCACCCATCATCGTGAACTCAACCACATAGTCCACACCAGCAAAAGGTGAACCTTCCGAATGTACACCGAACCACATAGGTTTGTCACCTAACGAGGTGTCGGCTGCCATCTTCCTACGTATGAATGCATATGGGCTGATACCGACTTTACCATCCATGAGATTCAGTGTCCCATAGAAGCCCAACAGATCCATGTCGGGAGGTACCACTGAAGGATACGAACCTACATAACCGAATCCACCATTCTCTTCAAGCTTATACGCAAATATATCGCCATTGAAGGTCTCTGTGCTGATGTTTGCAACCACACCCATAACACCATCCTCACCGCCATCGAAGAACTCATATCCGTAACATACATGCTTCTTACCGATCGATAAGCTTACCGGCGAGTCGAAAATCTTATTAATTGTGAGATAGAGTTCCATGAAGTGAGCACCACCTAAACCTGACCCTCCTGCTACACCTTCCTGCCCTGTGTAGAGAATCGGATGTCTACCAAACGTACCCCAGTCTACCACTTTGCCGACCACCGTTATGCCATTGAGCTCAGCTGTCGCCCCTATGTCACCATGAACATAGTAGTACATATCGCCGTCTTTGGTGTCTTTGTTGAAATCCGCGTTATTCCAGAAGAACCCGTACGTGTAGAATGTACCACCCCAGGTCACCTTCGCCTCAGCCAGAAGTAAGCCACTACTCCCCAGTAAAACCACCATACTTATTAGGGCTAACTTTTTCATGTTACCTCCTTTTCGATGATACGCCCTGGGGTAGCTACCCCAGGGCGGTTAAATGTTTACTACTTTGGTATGATAGCGATTACACGTGCTGGAAAGCCAGAGCCACCTCTTACCTTCGGGAACGTAACTATGGCTATACCACCAGCTTCGGGTAGCTCCACCCCTGCAGGTACGTTTACCAGCTCAATCTGCCATCCTTTTGTAAGCACATAGGATTCGCAGGAGTAATCGCCATCACGTGAGGTTCTCAACCCACCATCTGTATCTGTTGTCTCATGTCCAACCGCAGTTATGTGACGCTCTTCGAATAGATATTTGAGTGCCTCCATACCCCATGCTGGATAGTGAGCATAACCGTCGGGACCTTTATTCCTCATCTTGTCGGGGTCGGGCCATCTTTCTGACCAACCTGTCCACATCAAGCAGAATGCGCCCTCAGGTACTGGACCGTGTTTTGCTTCCCATGCTTTGATATCATCCACAGTGAGCTCGTAGTCTGGATTCTTTTTTACCTTATCACGTACGTCGAAGACAACCAGTGGACATATCATCTCGGTTACCGGTATCTCATCGATGGTCTTACCACCCTTATGGAAGTGACAAGGTGGATCACAATGCGTACCGTATTGACCTACATGGCAGAAGTATTCGGCAAAGAATCCGTAACCACCACCTTTGCCTTCAACCTTCTTCGCAACAACACCTTCACCTTCGGCATACCAGTAGAGGGTATCTATTTTCATCGGTGGGAAACCTGGCCACACTGGTATACCGCGGAAGAATGCGTGTGTGAGATCGACAATCTGATACTCAGTCTTCCACTCCTTTACTGTCTCCCATAGCGGGTAGCGAGCTGCTTTCTTGCCACTGACCACACTGATAGATAGGAGCACACCCAAGGCTATCACACCTAAAATGGTGAGTACTCTTTTCATTAGCCCCTCCTTTTAATCCTTCTCGTAGCTGCGACGAGCAAGTGCAAATAACATTAATTTACGTTTTACAGCTTCAAGGTCCTTGCTCGCCGCATCTAAAACCTCTTCTATATCTTCCTCTGTGGGGATAGGTACAAACCTATCTTCTTCATCACGTCCCTTCTCACCACGTTGCTTACGTGCTACCCACAACGCTTCAGTAATTACACCCATCAAACCATCGAGCGTTTTCACCTCTTTTAATTTATTAATAACGTCAAACTCTTTCCTGTCAACAAAATACCGTAGGAGTGCCACCAGATTGGTGAATCCCTTCTCCACCGTCCCCCCTATCGTTGCATCCTCAAGATTGAAAATATCAATCCACCGTATAGGATCAAACACCCCACTATTAACATCACAATAGCACCTGGGTTCATTCTTCTCTCCCCTTTAATTTCATAAGTACAAAAGACATTATGATGATTAAGATGATAACCCCAATACCTACACCACCTGCCCATCGTGGATATCCACCATAGCCGTGTGTGATTTCACGCACGATTGCCATGATAAAACTTACACCAAGCACTACGGGGGTTATGATCTTCACACAGATGTCCCACCAGCTACCTATTTTAACTTCAGAAACATCGTTCACATATTCACGGAATTTGCGTGCACCAAAAATCCATCCAATCGCTATCGCCTCCAGTATACCTACTAAGGTGAGTCCAAAATCGCAAGTCACATGGTCGATAATATCAACCCAGTAGTACCCCCCCTGAGTAGCGAAGATGAGACCGCCAATGAAGCCACAAACTGCAACTATTGGTAACAACCTTTTACGAGTGAATCCCCACTTATCCATGAACCCACATATGAAGGGCTCCACCTGCGATATCTGTGAATCGATAGCCAACGTTACTAACAGTATGAAGAATAGTACACCAAGTACTGGCGCAGCTGGTAGCATACTTATGATACGAGGGTATGTGATGAATGCAAGATGTAGCCCACCCTTTGTGACCTCAGGTACTGGTACACCTAATGCCTGTGCAGCGAATCCCAGCACGGAGAATACTGCAAACCCAGCAAAGAATGAGGTACCACAGTTAGCGAGTGCAGTAACTATTGCGTTGTTATTGACATCACTACGACGTTCGAGGTAACTCGAATACACTATTTGTGTACCCATAGCGAGGCTAAGTGTAAAGAATATCTGTCCATACGCAGCAAGCCAAGTTTCTGGATTCTTAAGTGCGGCAAAATTGGGTGTCAAATAGTAATTTAACCCTTTGATCGCGCCAGGTAGCGTCAACCCACGTATGACAAGTATCACAAGTATTATCCAAGGTATGATCACCGTGTAGTAGATCTCTTTACCGATACTCACTGGGCCATGCCTTAAGTAGATGAACGACCATAACCATGATATAGCCAGCCCTATAACTACGTACCATAGTATATGACCAAGATGACCAGGTCCACTCGTTAGATGCAAGAAGTCGTGTTTGAAAAACTGTTCAGAACGTGCAGCCCATTCCTTTATGTTGACACTAAATACAACGTAGTTCCAACACCATGCCATTATAACAGTATAATAAAGGAAAATTAACATAACCGCAAATAGTGAGAGCCAGCCTATCCATTCGAGATTTTTACGCACCTTAGCGAAAGCTGCAGGTGCACCTGCCTGCATCATCCTACCGAGGCCAAACTCCAGGATCAATAGTGGTATACCTGCAGTGAGTAATGCAACAAAATAAGGTATGAGGAATGCACCACCCCCATATTTGAATGCTATATAGGGGAAACGCCACACGTTACCGAGACCAATCGCTGCACCTACGGCAGCAAATATGAAATCTGCCCTCCGACGCCAACGTGCACGCTCTTCCATGATACCCCCTATCTCCTGAACTTAAAATGAGCTATCCACCTTTACACATAAATAAACTCAGTAATTAAGGTGTCAAGCCTTTTGCTTTTTATATGTATCAACGTCGTAATCACAGCTATCGCAAGATCTATGGGTTTCTTGCTAAGTAATCTCTCGCTATCTCTAATACTTGTTCAGAACCTCAACGTTATTGATAGCCTCAGGTTACGATAAGTCGTAAGATCCAGCAACCCACCATCACCTTCGAGAAACCTTACAAAATCGACTTGAATGTTATCCGTAAGTTGCCACCCAAACCCATACATATATCGCACCTGTTGACTATATGAGGCGGTTTCGGTTTCTATCCTACCATGGTAATCATATTTTTCAGTCCATGTGGTATCGGCTCGTCTCGGGTCTTTGTAGTCGATGTACACTTTCTTAGTTTTTGGTGTAACCGTAGAGGTGACAGTCTTCAACGTACTGTTATTAAAGGTGGCGATCACACCCATCCTCAACCTAAACCTATCATTACTACCAAACCTATACTCTATACCTACCGGCAACGTATAAGTAGAAGTATGTTGTTCCACCTTCTGTTTGATCCCCTCTGTGATAGTCTCCTCCCTTGTATAATCATCATACATCGTAAAATCGTGATCCTCGTAACTATATATGTGACGGATGAACGGCTTCTCCTGTACATTTTCTGTATACCTACTATACGTGAAGTATGCCCCCATACCAAAGGTTAGCTTATTAAAATCTATCACTATCTTACCGCCAACCCTGAACCCTAACCCTACTCCATTGCCTATTGATACATCGTAGGTGGAATCATACCATAGCTGTTCCACCACCAAGCTGTCATCCGGTGAATAAAAATGACGCCACCTCGTGTGTTTGGTGAAGCCATCCACAACATCAACGTTCACCCCACCCCTTATTGTTGTCATACCAACGCTTGCCTCAAAGTAACCATTATTTAAATAGCGTCTCAATCTACCAGCTAACTCGATATCAGCCTCATCATGTGATTCTACACCGGTAACTACTTCTGTGATACTCCGGTTATCCACAAACGAATCCGTATGTGGGTAATTATCAAAGAAGTATTCATAACGTTCATCGATAGCCTTTTTATCCACAAAGTCTACCACCCTTATATCCCACCTATACTCCATATCATTATCAGGTACGTATGCGAATGCCAGCGTAAATTCCCACGTCCTACAATTACCCAATGTGTTGAAATCACCCACCTCATAAGTGGTATCAGTTACACCTTCCACCACATGTTCGTAATGTCGATGTACATACTCATAAGTAGGTTTACCCACCTCTATCCCAGCATATTCGAGTTCCCTTGAAGCTGTCGTCTGCCCATATTCATTCCCTATGTAGCATATTCTTGCACCAACCTTCAGCTTACCCATATCGTAGAAGTTATTGACCATCACCACATCACCATTTTCATACGAATGGTTCTCTTCACGTTCATACCACCAATCATAATCTTCACCTTGCCAATCCATATAGTCACCTGCTATCAATCCATACCCTGATAATTCATAAGGTTGCCAATCAAATATCTTAACAGGTGCAGCTACTTTGCTACCCTCTTTTTCAACCAGGATAAAGGTTTTAACCCCCTTTATCGGTAGCATCTCACCCGCATACGCAAGTAAATACTTAGAATACGTATTCTGTGTGAGTATAAGCTCATCATATGTGAGTAGATTAGCCAAGTTTGTGTAGAGTCTGTGGCCATCCACCATCCTAATGTCGATGGGATCCATAGCATAATCGAAATCGTCCTCGATGAGCCCACCTGTGGATTGTAACCTGAACGATTGAGGTGGCCACTCACCCACCTCACCAAACACCGGTATGCATAAGATGATAGCTAACATGCTGATATATGCTTTCATCTTACCTCCTTACTGGGTGTCAAATTTTTTAATAAATGGTTGCATTGCATCCTCATTATTCAGGGAATAGAAATGGCATCAACCCACGTGTCACACGTACCTCAGGTATCGCTTTTATACGTAGGTTGAAGTCATATCGCCACCTATCCCCATACCTTGTATATGAGAAAACGAGCTCCCAACAATGTAGGTCACGTGTTAGAGTATAGGATTCCTCAATCAACTCCTTATGTACAAGATCGTATCTCATATTTACACGTACACTCCATTTACGTGTGGGGTTAAACGATGCACCACCCCACACGTAACGGCTGTGTGGGGTAACATTGTAAGTCATCGAGTAGCTCATACCTCTTATCCTTCCTTTTACACTGACAGTATAATGTAGATCCTTCAATTCCAGCGTTTTGTAGAAAAATGTGGCCCCACCCGCTAATGAGAAATTCTCCAACACCGGTGTGGAGAAGTACACCTTAAATGGTGTCAACTCATGTAGATCGAAATCCCAGCTACTCGTGAGGTTAACCGTCAGCAATGTACGGGACTTACCTCGCCAGTCCATTTTATAAAGGTTTTGTAAGCTCAACGATAACGCATAAGATTTACCACCACGTGGTAGCTCCCTACGTTCGGTATATGATACACTTGGTTTCATAATGTGATAAATGGTTGGACGGAATACCGTCTTACCGTAAATTGTGGTCGATACTCCCACCCCTCCGTTATACGAGAATGATGCAGGCATATCTTTCACAAAATTGTACCGCCATGTGAGGTTAGGTGATACAACAAAGAACCTCAACACCTTAAGCGGGCTACTTACATTACCGCTATGGGTCCACTTTTCCGTGGATGTACCTTTCTTTTCACTATGCACCAAGTTGAAGCCATAACCCCAATATAAAGGGCCCAACCTGTGGCTACCTGCACTGTAACTAACACTCGGTAAGGTCCTTTCGTATTCACCTGTTTGCAGATTATGTTTATCCTTTAGCACAACATTCCAATACCCCCATTTCGTGCGTCGCGATATCGCCAAATACGATACAAGTATCTTGTCCAGGAACTTCAGCGTTTTCTCTTCATAATCTATTCTGTAGCTTGCATCACTTATCCATGTGCCATTACCCCTGATATCGCAACCCCACCACTTCGCTACATGTGAATAATGTAACTCCCAGCGTTTTCTACCTGTCAGACGCTCATTTATATAACTACCTGTCACATATGTTGTCAATTTGCTACGTTTGAATAACCGCCATTCGCCACTAAAGCGCCACCCTCTGCGTTCAAGGTAGTCGAGTGCAAACGTTGCATCCATACGTTCGGAGATCACCCAATAGTATGCGATATTCTTAATGTAACGACCCTCTCTACCACCCCTACCTATTTTGGGGTATAGCCAACCAGAGCGTCGCTTACCAGTGATCGGGAAATACCAATACGGTAGTAAGAAGACCGGTACATCGTCCACAAATAGTATAACCGGTTGTGCAAACACCATATCATCTAAGTATATTTTCATACGCCATGCCCAAAAGTAATAATGTGGCGGGTTAAGCTCACATGTAGTGAATGTACCCCACTTAACGTTAAGCGTTTTGTGTGCTACCTGATATATTTCTCTACCTGTGAACCATCCCTTTTCTACGAATGAACGTCCCTCCAGTATGACGCCTTTGTTTGTCTTAAGATTGTACGCCATCTTGTGACCAACGATTTTCTGTTGCTTAACCGTAAGTTTGGGGTTACCCCACGCATAGAGTAACTGTGAATCCGCCACATACACTACAGTATCTGCAGCTAAAGTTACATCTTCGTATTTCAGGAATGCATCACCTATCAAGTAGATAACTTGGTGCCCCCAATCATACCGCAATGTATCCGCTTTGTAATATACGAAACTATCCACAATAAAGTAGACGATCAAACCTACCACATTGTAAGTTATATATTTACAGGTCACGTCAACATGTGGGTTGACAATCTCCCTTTATTAATATTTTCAACTTGTGGTATCCAATGTGTTTATGTTTCTATTTAAATAGGAGGTACGATGTGGTGGTTAATCTTTTCAATAACGTTAAGTGTGCACCCCATCAGCTCGACAGCTGGTAAGCTTCAGGTTTTACCAATACGTTCCACCAAACACTTACCTACACCCAAAGGTATCATCGATACCGTCTACTTTGAGGATTTCGAGGATGGTGCGCCTGGTTGGCAGCTCATCGATTACACAGATATTGGCCCCAAGTGGCATCCTGACACATTTCATGCATATGGTGGTACAGGTAAATCGTGGTGGATGGGCGATCCACAGATTGGTGGTTACCTGGATCATTGGTATCAGGTGTTGGATTCACCCGAACTAACATTACCCTCAGGTACGATCTACCTTACATTCGTCATGCGTAGGGGGATTGAGGAACCTGCAAATTATCAACAATATGATGGCTGGGATGGCTGTAATGTTAGGATATCAACCGATGGCGGTAATACATGGACCGTTATAGAACCTGACTATCCCGAATATAATTGTAGCAGCCTATACAGTTTTGGTTACGAACATGGTGAAGGCCCTGGGGTACCGGGTTGGGGTGGCTCATCACCCGGCTTTGATTGGGAAGCTGTACAATTCAACCTTTCCGACTACGCGGGACAAACTGTGAAAATTCGTTGGGCGTTTGCATCCGACCCTGGTTACTGTACAACGGATGATCCAACGCTATTTGGTTGGCAAATAGATAACATCGATATCGCAGGCGTGTTCTCAAGCAATGCCGAAGGTAACGATACGCTACAGTTTACACGTGCATCACTCGTACCCGTGGCGGGGCAGATCTGGCACCTGGCAGAAGATCCCACTGCACCATCCCCCACACATATTATGAGTTGTGACACCAACGGTACGTATCTGCCCAACCTCGTAGATGCGATGGTGAGCCCGTTCATACATCTACCTGAGGTGGAAGAGATCTATGCTACATTCTACCTCAAAGGCAATATGAACGATCGTGATCAGTTTCCCAACGTCGACTATTTCGCATTCCAGCTATCACCCGACGGTACGCAATGGTTCTATATCAGCAACCCGAACGGCGATCCTGATGACATAAACTATGTCTACCTGCTAACGGATGCATCGGAATGGTTTTCATTCATCGAAGGTTATAGCGAAAGCTGGGATGAAGACATAGCAGTCTACGCAGGTGATAGCGTACAGTTTCGTATCGTGGTGTATTCCGATGAGGATGAGCCCATTGGTGAAGGTATGAAAGTCGACAATTTCCTGGTATGGGTAGTACGTATGTTATGTCCACCTTATGGGTTATATGCAACAGCGGGCGACCAGCTGGTGACACTTAACTGGCATCCACCGATACCTGGTACACCCGCTATATTAGCCTATGACAACGAACCTCGTTATTATATCAACGATGCACAACCTTATGCGGTGAGGTTCACCCCCGAGAGTTATCCAGCTATGTTGATGCAGGCAATGGTCGACCTATACGGGTCTCCTGCATTCTCAGGTACATATTCACTTTATGTGTGGGATGACGATGGTGCCAACGGTATGCCAGGTACACAGTTGCTACAGATAGACGGGTTAGTGGTTGAACACCCATACATAGGGTTTGAAACCATAGATCTTTCCCCGTATGGTATAGTGATAGAGGATGGCGATTACTACATAGGTGTAGGTAATTTCGCTCAGGGTGATCAAGGTTTACTTGTTGATACATTTCCAGCTCAGAATCGTAGTTACTGTTACTATGGAGGGCAATGGTATCCCCTAACCGATGCATACGAGACGGTCACAAATTTATTGATACGGTCGAAAGTCATCCAATACGAACCCGGTGCTGAGCCAGCTGATTCATTCCGTATCTATAGAAAAGAGGAAGCTGGCACGTATTCACCTATCGCAACAACGGTTGATACCTTCTACCAAGATACTGATGTAGAGAATGACCACACTTACTGGTACTACGTGACGGCATTCTTCGGTACGTCCGAAACCCCTCCAAGTAACGAGGTGAGTGCCACACCGTTCTCATTAACCACCGTAGATATATGTTATGACGATGGTATACCTGACGGTGGCTACACCATCGGTAGCGGTAATTACATGGCGGTTAGGTTTACACCACCAGAATATCCGGTAGGTATCACCAAAATCCGTTATTATCTCACAAGCGGGCCTGGTAACTTCATCGGCTACATATGGGATGATGATGGTGAAGATGGGCTACCTGGTACACAACTATATCAAGCTAACTTCATAGGTGCCACAGAAGGATGGAACGAACACATACTTGATAGCATGCTCGTAATAACTGATGGCGACTTCTATGTGGGGTTGAGGGCACTCACCACCACACCACCACTTGGTTACGATACCACAGCGCCGTTCGACGATCGCAGTTACTACAAAGTAGGTGACGAACCTTGGGAATTATTCAGCGATGCTGGCCTGTATTACGATCTCATGATACGTGCAACCGTCGATACCCATGCGGTTGGAGTAGAAGAAGTCGCACGTACTGAAATATTATCAATAAAGTTAGCTAACTCGATCATAGGTGATTACGTTCACGCTACAGTCACCGTACCTGAAATGCAGGATTTCGCCATCACCTTACACAATGTCATGGGACAAAAACTTTCCACTCCAGTAACGATCAGAAACATGGGCGATCACTACGACGTAACAATAGGGGTTGCCAATCTACCCACCGGCATATATTTTATTACGGTACGCTCTCATGATAGCTCAGTAATCACGAAGGTGGTGAAATTACGTTGAAACCCCTCATTTTCCCCTCCCCCCGGGATTCCCTCGTCCGAGGGGTCCCGGGGAGAGGGCATAACAGTTTGAATCCTAATTCAGAGTTTCAAACATAAACCTATAAATGGTTGGTAGCTAATGTGGATCCAGTTATGGTGTTAACCTTTGCTTAGATACTCACGTTCCCAGTATTCACGGGTTATCCTGTCGATAGCCTCACCATACTCAACCATCTTACGTCGATACTCTTCGTCACCCACTATCGAATTGGCATCCTCGTCTATACCATGTGCACCTACTTCTTTTACAACCTTAAATATCACATCATAATGGTCACGCATCGGACACTGACGTAATAGATTGCCTGTCTTATCCGCAGGTTGTGCATATGCGTAATTGTTTTGCCATTCACGTATACGACGGAACAGCTCCGAGTTTATCACCGTCTCAAGTGTACCACCCTCTTCGTAAACCTTGATAATATTGTGTGTTGAAAACGGTACAAACACACACGGGGTGACGTCACCATCCCATGTGATGTAGAAGTAACCACCTCCACGTGCTGCACATATGCAGCCATCGCTCGCTGTACCACTGTTCCAGAAATCAGCAAGAAAGATTTCGCGTTCACGTACTATTTGCCACTCACGTTTAAATAGCTCGAACCTCTTCTCCGGTGGTATAAGTAAATCTGGATCATAATCCCTACCTATCGGCATGTAGTGGAATACCCACATATATATTGCACCCTCTTGGTCAAAATAATGGTCCAAGAACTCCTCACTCACCACAACATCTGCATTGTATTTCGTAAGCGTGACTGATATACCAAACGGCACCCCATACTTACGTAGGTTGGCCATCCCCTCATGCGTCTTCTCGAATACTCCCTCACCTCTACGTTCGTCGGTCTCCTTTTTTAACCCCTCCACCGATATAGCTGGCGTTATATTGCCAAGTTCGGCTAACCTCTTTGCCATGAAATCATTTATAAGCGTACCATTGGTATACATCAGGAAGAAACAGTCATTATGCTTCTCTGCTATATCAAGGAAACTTTTACCCTTATCTGCGTATAGGAGTGGCTCACCCCCTGATATCACGAAGAAGTTAGCACCCCACAGATCTTTCGCCTCCCGTATAATGCGATCGAATACATCCCATGGTAACTTACGATATGGAGCATCCTTCGCATTGGCATAACATCCTTTACATCGTAGGTTACAATGTAGGGTAGGGCTTATCGTTATAAACATGGGTGGCTTAAACCCATATCTTTCGATAAATTCACGCCTCTTGTAGAAACCACCAAAAAACACATTACCAAGGAATACTGACAATAACCCACGTGCTGCACCATGCGAGATGTTACCGCGTTCGAAAGCACGATCGATACTGCGTAGTAATGCCTTACCCAATGCGTATTTATCTTCCTGCACCCTTAATAACCGGTTATCAGGGTTGGCTACTATAAGATCATGATATATGCGTTCCTCCATCCTACGTAACAGGTACTTACGTAGTGGCCGATTGAATATGGCGAAGTTGCCCAACCCCACCAGTGTCTTCACCTGCAATTTACGTACTACACCTACCTTCATCTTTTGAACCTCCTTACAAACTTATTTAAAAATAAGCTCCACACCAAAGGGTCAAGTAACTCATTATCCCCATAAGGGTTGACCGTCTTCATTGCAACAATATTTTACAAAAATGTTGATTACGATCCTTCTGTTAGTGGTTTCACAAGCAGGAGGCCAAGATACACTTGCATCGTTTGCACCACCCACCAACATCATAGCAAAAGATGCACCCTGGGATGCAGGCAACAAAGTGCTCATCACATGGCATCCCTCCGTAGACAAAGATTCGCTCGCTTACTACGAGATATGGCGTGCAACCCCACCGTTTACCCAGTACGAGCGTATCGGTGTGGTTGGTAGCACCGATTCACTCTACGAGGATCGTGCAATACTCGAAGACACAGTTGTAATCCACGAAGTTACACCTGGCAAGCAATACATGTACAAGCTACGTGGTGTCACCCCTGACGGTAGATTTACCATATTCAGCGAACCTTCAAATATAGCTATCCCACGCATACAGGCGTTTAATATTTACAGGCTTAATGTGTTAATTGCGTTCGTCCTCTTCACAGCATTGTTCCTCTATAGTATTGAAAAAAGCAAACGTGGGTTCAAATTCTTCATCCGCAGGATACCCGGGTTGGATGCACTCGATGAAGCAGTTGGTCGTGCCACGGAAATGGGCAAACCCGTGTTGTACTCACCTGGGTTGAACGGCATCGATAGCATATCCACCATCGCATCAATGTGTATACTAGGTGAAGTTGCCCGCAAGGTAGCACGCTATGAATCACGTCTTATAGTACCAAATATCGACCCAATCGTAATGACCGTAGCACAGGAGGTTGTAAAAGAAGCGTACCTTAGTGAAGGTAAACCACACCTCTATCGTGAGGATGACGTATTCTTCTTGGCTGCACAACAGTTCCCATACGCTGCTGGTGTCAGCGGGATTATGGTACGTGAACGTCCCGCTACGAACCTCTTCATTGGCTACTTCTACGCTGAATCGCTCATACTCGCGGAAGCTGGCAATATGAGTGGCGCCATCCAGGTAGCAGCTACTGATGCGATAATGCAGTTACCATTCTTCATTGCCGCATGTGATTACACCATCATAGGTGAGGAGCTATACGCTGCAAGCGCATATTTGTCAGGTCGTCCTGATCTTGTAGCCACGATCAAGACCGAGGATTGGTTCAAAATGATACTCCTTGTACTCACATACCTCGGCAGCATCATCGTGCTCCTCACCAAGAACAACCTATTCCTTACCATCTTCAAAGTGACGGGAGGTTCATGAGACGTAGAGGTCCACTTGCGCTCGCGTTTATTGCAGGTGTGGCAATGATCATACAGTTCTTCTCGCCACATCCTGCACTCAGAACGGTATACAACGAAGCACTTAACTGGTACAGGATAATATCAGCGTTTACGTTTATGTTGGGACTTATCAGCCTCATGCGTTCGCATATCACAAAAGTTACCCACAAACGTGCAGGTTGGGGCTATAGCATCGTCACAATTGTATCCTTCATAGTTATGACGATACTTGGTTTCGCTTATGGTACCGGTGCTGGTACGCCATTTGACAAAATGTACGAATATGTCTATGCGCCACTTGGTGCTACGGTTTTCTCGTTACTCGCATTCTACCTTGCATCAGCTTCGTTCCGTGCATTCAGAGCACGTAATATAGATGCCACAATACTGCTGGTGGTTGCCATAATCATAATGCTGGGTCGTGTACCGGTAGGTTCGTTCATAAAGTGGGGCAAGTTCTCATTACCAGGGTTAGCTGAATGGATAATGGCATACCCCAACATGG
>Ga0209410_1000167_pt1 | contig 27467 bp, 33 predicted proteins | sample Mar14436cmmetaG_FD_184135 | JGI IMG/M metagenome (GOLD analysis project Ga0209410, IMG submission 184135) | Marine hydrothermal vent microbial communities from Guaymas Basin, Gulf of California to study Microbial Dark Matter (Phase II) - Marker... ... | reverse complement strand
TCTTAACAGACCTCGACCTCGAACTGCTGAGAAATGAGAGGAGAAACCTAGTCGTCAGATATGAGCTCGGGGAACTAAGTTCGGAGGAGTTTAGGAGGGAGTGGGAGAGGCTTAGCGCGCCCATAAAGCCTGAGGTCATGGAAGAATTGAGGAAGAAGATGAGAGACCTGAGCGACGAATATGAGAGAAGGGCGGATGAATCTCATAGTAGAATCCTGAAGTTAATGGATCTAAGAGATGATCTCGAAGAACTCGCATTCGCCGAGTCGAGGAGGATTGAGGATCTCGACCTAAAAATCATCCAGCTTAAACGTATGCGCGACGAGGCTCTTAAGAAGTTAGAGAAATGTGAGCAGAAGTTTGCTGAGTGTCGATGGCGGCTATCCCTCCTAAAAAGTGAGATAGAGACCGTTAAGAGATCATATAGCGATAAGCTAAGAGAGAGGAGGGATGAGGCGAGGAAGGCTTTAGAATCCATCGAGAGGATGGAGGACGAGGTCAAGGAGATCCTCGGAGAATTCGAAGAACTCTCCAAGAAAATCAAGAAGGTGATAGAGAAGATAGACCTTGCCGCCGGATTGAAGAGAGCCGTTCCTAAGGCGAGAGAGATACTTGAGACCGAGACCCCGGCGTCCACGATAAAGACTGTAGGTGACTTGGGACAACAGATCCTAGAATTGATAAAAGATGTTGGAAAGAAGGTGAACGCCCCGCTTCCAAATCCAATAGATTATCTAGAGCCGGCTGTGAAGGGGGTTGCAGGACTCTACGTGATCATGGGCGAGATGCTTGATCCATACAATCCGGGAGCATGGATAAGGAGGGAGCTGGGCGAGAAGGTGTTTGATACAGAAGACATACTTCAAAGATTTGATAGATTTAGTCAGGCTAGGGCGAGGTGGCCGAAAGACCTCGAGAAAACGCTCAGAGACCTTAATGAATATCTTTACGCGGTCTATAACTCGTTGAGCGATAAGAGTGCATGGAGCAAGGCGGAGAGATGTTTGAGTAAGCTTCCGGATCGAATTCCAGACACAGAACTCTTACAAAGGGAGCTCGAAGACGCCCTCAAGGAGGCGGAGGAGGCTGATAACTTGAAGAAATGCGAGAAAGCTGAAAAGAGGCTCAAGGAGATCCTTGAGAAGCTCAGGAGGAGGGCAAGGGAGCTGCATAAGAGATGCGATCTTCCAAACATAGAATATATAGAGCTGGCTAAATCATATTACGAGGAGTTGAAGAAAGATCTAAATAATCTCAGAAGAGATTGGAGAGATCTCACGCTCTACCTCGAAAATGTCAGGAAATACATCAGAACGCTTCCATGGCCTCTAGGAGGTGGATGAGCTTGAAGAGATTGGCAATAGCTTTGTTCATCTCTCTTCTCCTGATCATGGTGGCATCATTAGCGGCAAGTTGCTCTGCCGAGAAGAACTGGATACCTCCAGCCCCCTCCCAAGAATACCTCGTCGACCAACAATATGATCCGGAAACCTATGGAGCCGAGTACTCCATCCTCGACAAAGCGCCAATAGCTCAGGAATTCATCCCAGAAGCCGAGATCCTAAAGGCCGTCGCCGTCGAGATAGGTGGAGTCGGTAAAGCGAGATTAAGGATGAATCTCAGAGCGGATGAGATAGATGGAGAGATACTCTACACGGCGGTGCGGGAGGTCTCCGAGAACCAGAGTGGATGGCTATTATTCGAGATAGACCCTGAGATGAGAGTCATCCCTGGTAAGGCCTACCTCATCGAACTCGTGGCGGAAGAGGGGAATAGGACTTGGAGGGCGAACCAGAAGCCTGTCACCTTCAATCCATTCCATCGCGGGAGGGCCATAATCGAAGGCGTGGCCACGGACTCGGAAGACTTGCACATCATAACCTTTACATCATCTAAGACCGTCTACGTCTATACCGGCGCGCCCGTGACCATAGTCTCCACCAAGAGAGTCATCGAGGCCACCACGGTGACTCAGACCTCGACCATGACGATCCAGAAAACATATCTAAAGACCGCCAAAATCCCAGCGACGAGGACCGTGACCACCACCCAGACAATCCCCAAGGTAGTAGTGAAGAGAGAGCTCCTATCCCCCCTAATCTACGGACTATTCGCCGCCTCCATCATAGGGGTCACAATCTCCGCCCTAATCCTCGCCAAGAGAGCCAGAAGCCGGATCCCGTAAACATTTATAAACCCCCCACCCATTATATATAGCGAGCTTATAAAGGTCGAGAGGATGAGCAAGACTCCCGAACCCACAATAAGGATCGAGAACGTCGTCGCCTCCGTAACCATAAACCAAACCCTTGACCTAACCCAAATCCAGAGAGCATTCCCCGAAACCGAGTATAAGCCAGCCCAATTCCCAGGACTCGTATTCAGGCTCGCAAAACCCAAAACAGCGACCCTAATCTTCTCCTCTGGAAAAATGGTCTGCACAGGAGCCAAAAGCGAACAAGAATCGATAAAAGCCGTACAAACAGTCGTAAAACTCCTAAAAAGAGAAGGATTCCTCATAAAACACGAACCAGAAATCGAAATCCAAAACATAGTCGCATCCGTAGACCTACACGCAAAAATAGACCTAGAAACAGCAGCCGAAAAACTCGAAAACACCATGTACGAACCGGAACAATTCCCTGGTTTAATCTATAGGATGATGGAGCCAAAGGTTGTGATCCTGATGTTTGCGAGCGGTAAGTTGGTCTGTACGGGTGCGAAGACTGAGCGAGAGGTCTATGAGGCGGTCTATAAGCTTAAGAGGATCCTCGAGGAGAACGACCTGATAACATACATCCCGACTTAGTGCTTCAACTCAACTCTCTCGAAGTCAATGAGTGCTAAGGTACTCTACTTGTCGATATCGAATACAATATCAAGGATAGCTAGAATGCCGATGAGAACTAAGATCTTTCAACTCTCTTTGAGATTCTTATCCTATGCCCTTACCGAGGCATACGCTTATGGCAACGTCTTTCAATTCTCTTTTTGAGACTTGTTTAAGCTATGGCTTCCTTCACTATAACATTATGCTGAAAATCGCTTTGGAGCTTAAGAAATAAATCAAAGAGATCGGTGAAAGCGAAGTGGTTTGGCCATATCTCAGTCCTAGAAGCCCTCTAGCCTAAGCCTAAACCTCTCGAGGCACTCAATGCATCCAAGCTTCCTGAGGAATTGCGGGAGGTCTCTAAACCTTACTCCATCCCCGCCAAGCCTACTTGCCATCTCTGAGCGGATATGGGTCTTGACCATAGGGCGCTTAGCTCGGTCTTTATAGGTTTCCCGACAGATGAGCGGTCTCCCAAACTTATTCCGCAGTATTAACCTAGATTAAAAAGAGCTAGAATTTCCTAGCACATCTATCAGTATGTAGTTCACGTTGCTGTCGCTTTTCTCGATTTTGACCGGTCTTAGCCTAACTTTAGCCTCTTTTAATCCAGTAACTAGCGTGTGATATTCTCCATATTCGCCACGTGGATCTATCCCTCATGATAAGACATCGGTCAAGAATTCTTCAAAATTCTGTCGGGTAACTATCTCTCCAAGCCACTTAGAATGAAGTTCTCCGTCTCTTATGCCTATTATCATGAATTGCAGGTCTATCTTCGAATATTCCATTAGGAGCTCCAACGTGTCCAATTCCTTCAACGGCTCCACCAGTTCTAATCTGGCTCTCTCGCATAAGCTTCCATAAATTGCACGATGCACTTCGAGCTTTACATTCCCCGTAAGTAATGTGTTTAAGCCCTTTCTCTTCTGTTCTCTTAGGTATCTTATGATCCTCTCATCTTTTTCGATCTCTTCACCTACGCTCATCGTCTTCAATTCATAGCCAAGCATTTTAGCCACAGCTTTTACCGCTTGCAAATTGACTTTACGTACTGAAAAACCTGGCTTCTCTAAGAATAGCAGATCCACGACTTCATACCCTTAGGATGTTGCTTCCAAAAGAGAGAAGACCGACTCCTTGCCACCAGAAAAGATGACAAGATACCTCTTCATCTATTCCCTGATCACGTTTCCAATAATTTAAAATAAGTCCTTAAGCCACAACCACTAAGAACGCTTCTCGACCGCTCTGAGAAGCCTGCTGACAACTTCCTCCCTCGATAAGCCCCTGACCTCTATCAGCTTGAGCCTATCTAGCTCTCCCCTAACTATCGAGGCGTCGCCGAGTATCTTCCGGAGGAACTTTATTAGATCTCTGTTCACGGCGTGCCGCTTCGGATCTTTCTCGCTGTAGAAGAGAAGCTCGCCATCCTTGTAGACGAGTTTGGTTTCCGGGGCTCTAGGCGTGACATATACCTTGAAACCGATTCCTTTCCCAGTCTCGAAGACTATCTTCTCGATGGCCTTATTATCGAGTTCCATTATTCCTCGGGGAAGTTCTTGCGGAGGCCACGTTTATAGTTTAAGGTTAAAGTAGGCGCTTTTTTAGGGGGTGTTTGTCGGAGTCCTTGTCGTTGAGATTATTTCTTTCGCTTCTGTCCCTATGGCGGTGCTCAGGTGTAGGGAGCCCTTGTAATCGAGTCCACATTTTTGCATGAGGTCTGGTGAGCTTTCTTTCATCGCCCTCTTCTCCTATATAGCTGGAATGGTAGGGTGAATATTCTGATGGCTCCGGTCGAGTCTCTCTGATCGAATCCAGCCGCCTTCAAGCTTCTTATCTCCGGTGCGAATAACGCGTCCTCGGACTTTCTCTCAATTATCTCGAAGAATCCCTTTTGAAATCTTATCGTCACTTCTCCATTAACCCATTTCTGGGTTGAGTCTATGAATGCATCCAAATCCCTTCTTAACGGATGGAGCCAAAGACCGTGATAAACCATGTCAGCCCAAAGCCTATCAAGATCCCACTTCAACCTAAGTTGCTCCTTCGTCAGGGTTAGTTGCTCGAGATCCTTATGCACAGCTAGGAGGATCGTGGCCGCCGGAGCCTCGTAGATCTCCCTAGACTTGAAGCCTATGATCCCATCCTCTAGGATGTCTATCTTACCGATCCCATACTCCCCTGCGATCAGGTTTAGTTTCGTGATCATCTCCACCGGATCCGTCATCCCGTCAACCTCGACTGGAACACCTCTCTCAAACCTTATTGTCAATTCCTTGGGCTCATCCGGCGCCTCTCTCAGGGGCTTAACCCAATAGTACTCTTCTTCCGGGCATGGAGTCTTCAGGTCTTCGAACTGCCCACTTCCTATCGAATGCGACCAGAGGTTAACGTCGCCGCCAATCCTCCCCCTAGCCCTCTTAACCTCGATCCCGTATTCTCTAAGCATCTTCTCCTCCTGGGTTCTGGTGAGGTTGAGTTCCCTGACAGGGGCGATTATCCTTAGATGCGGCCCGGCATACTTGAAGGCGGCCTCCAACCTGAACTGATCATTTCCTTTCCCAGTCGCTCCGTGAGCTACGGCGTCGATCCCTTCCCTGAGAGCGATCTCTGCGGTCTTAAGTCCTATCAAGATCCTGCTCATCGAGGTTCCGACCGGATATCCTTCATAGCTTCCATTGGCCTTAATGCACTTATGAACATAGTCCTTAACGAACTCCTCTTTAGCATCGATAAACCTAAGATCTATCCCAAGCTCCTCCGCCCTCTCCATGGCGAGCCTTATCTCCTCCTCTCCCTGCCCAACATCAACTAGGACTCCAACGACGTCCTTGAAGCCATATCGCTCCCTCAGAAGTATGGCTATAAGGGTTGAGTCAAGCCCTCCAGAGTAAGCTAGGACGACCCTCTCCGACGATCCCATTATGAACTTTTCCCTCTCAAATCTCAAATAAATATTTTGCAAGTAAAGGTGGGCTGGAAACTCCGATAAACACCTTCTAAGTCTTTCTCAATTATTTTTCGGTCGAGCCCTGAATTTTTCACGCGGGTGGCCATTAATGCTTAATGAGAGGTTGGAGATCGGCACCTACAACTTCTTTAAGTAGCCTCTTGAGGAGGCGAGGAGGGCTTGTTAGGGTCTTAGATTAAAATGGACCGGGGTAGTCATAGCAGTCCAGAACTTGTATGGGAGGTTATGATTTAAAGCTCGGCTAATCGATCTCTACTCGTGAGTAGTGTCGAGGAATTGAGGGATAGATTAGCGAGGATTCACATAACCCTGAAGGTGAACGATGAGAGAGTTAAGAGCCTATTGGAGGAGGTGCTGGATGCTGGGAGGTCGGTTGGACTAAATCCCGAGAGTAGGGTTGAGGGATTCGCCCTAACCCCCTCCCACGAGGCGGCCGTGATAGGTCTCCCGCATCTCAGGATAGCTAGGATAGGCGATCTCTTAATGGTTTGGGTTAGAGCTCCATATTCCTTAGATCAGGGGAAATGCAGATCTATTGGGCTTAGCGCCGATGAGTTATATGAGATGCTCCTGGCAGGAGCTAGGAAGATCGCGGAGATCCTCAGAAGATATTCTAAGAGTGCTGAATATCTTGAGATCACCCTTCCATGAAGAATTGCTCCAAGCGTTAAAGCAGGCTCTCTACAAAATTAATTAAGTCTCATGCCTTATCGGGGATGGATATGTGCAGGATGCTTGGATTAATCGGCGTCAAACCCATTACCCCACTTAAGCATCTAATCAATGCTGAATGCTCGCTTTTAAGGCAGGCGGAGCTCGGAAAGCAGGGAGATGGATGGGGGATAGGCTATTATCTAGACGGCTCACCGAGATTGTTTAGGAGCGAGAAGCCGGTCTACTCCGAACCCGATCTCCTTAGAAGGACCGCAGCCTCGATCTCATCGAGAATCATAATAGCCCATGTTAGGAAGGCGAGTAATCCTAGGGGCTTGCCCAGGGATGAGTTGATAGGTGTTGAGAACTCCCAACCCTTCAAGTATCATAATAGGCTATTTGCGCATAATGGGACAATCAAGGCTGTGGATGAGGCGATGGAACTCTTAGGCGAATACAGATCCATCATCATGGGAAATAATGATAGTGAAGTCTACTTCGCGCTCTTGATGAGGGGATGGGATCTGAAGGGCGACGTGTGCGAGGCGTTGAGATGGGTCGAGGGGATCTTCTCGAAGACGATGAAGTCGTCCGATAAGGGTTATGGGAACCCATACACGAGCCTAAACGCCATATTCTCGGATGGGAAAAAGCTCTATGCATATAACAGGTATCTTGAGGGAGGCGGCCTAAAATCCGTCTGCTACAGGGATTCGCCATACTATACCCTCACATTCCAAGATGAGGGGGATGTGCTTGTGATAGCTTCAGAAAAACTCTGGAGAGATGGCGAATGGATGAATTTAGGCAACGGAGATCTATTAATCGCTTGGATCGAGGAAGGTAGAGTCAGATACGATGTTGAGCATATTTTAGACTAGGACAATCCTCTTCTCATCGATTCAGCTACTGTAATTCTTTTAATGCTTCTCCTATACTGGCTCCTTCGTGTAGGATCATTGCAATCGCTCTGGTAATTTTCACAGGATCCCTGTGTTGCCATATGTTTCTTCCAAAGGCGACGCCGGCTCCACCGGCCTCTATGGAATCTTTAACCACTGTAAGGACCTCTTCATCCGTCTTCATCTTAGCTCCTCCAAGTATGACAACTGGCACAGGGCAATTCTCTACCACCTCTTTGAAGCTTTCAATACTCCCTGTGTATAGGGTCTTTACAAAGTCTGCCCCCCGTTCCGCGGCGCACCTCGCAGCCACCTTCACATCCTTAGCTTCATGCAAGATCTCAAGCCGACCGCTTTCACCCGTTCGTGTTGGAACGATTTCGACGAGTAGCGGCATTCCCCACTTTTCACACTCAGCGGCCATGGTTCCGATGGTTGCGAGAGCTTCACGGTCTTGCATACTGGTGAAGTAGGTGATTTTCACGGCATCCACGCCAAGCCTAGCCGCCAACTCCACATATCTTGTGTCGGGTAAGATGCTCCAGATTACTCCGACGTTTCTATCGGCTAATTCTCCACAGAATTGTTTTATCACCCCAAATGTGGTCATTATAGCATCGGCCCCTCCTCGAATTACCTTCCTTATCACATCAGCAGGCTTTTCTAACCCCGGCACCAGCCCTCCGAAGAGGTTATGATCCATAGCGACGATCAAGCTTCTTCCATCTCTTCTGAATATTCTTCTCAACCTAAGTTCCTTTCCGATCGCGGTCAATCTGATCCCTTTGCACAAGGGAGAGATTGTCGTATTTATGATTTTCCAGATGTCTTCTATGGTCTGGGAGGCATGAGGTTGAAAGGATGTGATGCGCTTAGAGTGGATGATGGAGGAAAATGTCTGCTAAACAGGATGTCTCGTGTTTAAAGCCTCTATGGATTATCTTGGTGGAAAGGTATATGCCTAGGGATTGTTGAAATCCACTTGGAGGGGTGAGGGGTTGAGGAAGAAGATACCCTTCGTCCCCTCCCCACATGATGTGGTTAAGAAGATGCTCTCCATAGCCGACCCCAAGCCAGACGAGCTTCTAATAGACTTAGGATCTGGCGATGGGAGGATCGTTATCTCGGCGGCCAGAGACTATGGGTGTAGATCCCTGGGAGTCGAGATCGATGACATGCTCATAGATGATTCTAGGAGGAAGATTCAAAGGCTTGGGCTTAAGAATGCTGAGATCGTTAAAGCGGATCTGCACTACTTCGATCTATCGAACGCCGACATCGTCACCCTATATCTACTGCCCGACACCCTTAAGGTCTTGAAGCCGAGGCTCCTCAACCTCAGAAGAGGTGCGAGGATAGTCTCACACGATTACAGGATACCTGGATTAGAGCCTGATGAGGTCTATATCGTTAGGTCTGGGAGGACTGGGAGGGATCACCTAATCTACCTCTATGAGATCGACTAATAGTATGCTAGCCTCTTGATCCTCGACCAGCTTAAAGCATACTTCAATAGTGATGGATCCGTCTTAAGCACCTTTAGGATCGTTTTCCCAATTCCTGAGCCTGAGCGATACCCTGCCGCGACGGATTTGACGATCTTCTGGCCCTTCTCAGATTCGAGTAGATTCCTGATCTCCATCGCGAGCATGTAATCTCTCCCCACGAGATCCCACCACTCCTTCTCATACTTCCTTAACTGATTGGCTGATGTATCGCCCTTCTTCAACGCCTTTGCCGCGACCTTCCCGGCGATTCTCCCACATGCGATAGATGATAGGCACCCCATCCCAAATAGCGGGTTCACCTGTCCAGCGGCCTCCCCAACGGCCATATATCCATCCATGTAGCTCGGGGTCATCGGCCCGCCGACCGACACTATCCCGGCCATCCTTCGAATAATCTTATATTCTTGAAATCTCTCCCTCAACAGTTTTTTGAGATAGTGGCTCGGCGACATCCTAGATCCCCTAACCCCCAATCCTACCCTCAGCATCCTCTCACCTATTGGGACTATCCAAGCATATCCTCCAGGAGCTATATCGGATCCAAAGATGATTCCTATGACTTCTTGATCGATTGGATGCGGGACCTCGATCTCATATTGTAGGCAGACAGCATCATCTCTCGGCCTCTTCAAGCCCACCCACTCAACGCTTAAGACCTTAAATCCCTCAGCTCCTATGACGAGCTTGGATCCATATTCGCTTCCGCCGGAGACCGAGACGATCCATCCACCTTCTTTTCTCCTAATCCCCTTAACCCTAGAGCCTGTCTTTAGGATCGCTCCCGCCTCAACCGCCTTCTCGGCCAAATACCTGTCAAACCTACTCCTATCCACGACAAAGATCTTAAAGGGAAGCTTGAAGCAAGAGTTCCTATAGGAGATCTTTACAGCTTGAGGTCTTGCTTGAATAACTTGGTCGGGGACCTCGACCTTCAGCAATTGGCAACCTCTGACAGTCAGCATACCGGTGCAGTGCTGGGGGAGTCCAACCGCTTCATGTTCCTCAAATAATCCAACCTTGAATCCGGCGGAGGCTATTTCCCTCGCGGTTGAGGAGCCAGCTGGCCCCGCTCCAATCACTATCGCGTCGAAATCCATGGCCAAGTCTATTTCCAGAGGCTCATAATATATGTTTAAAAGTTCAAGAACTGTTATCGATCTTGGTCTACTCGAGATGAGCGTTGAGAAAGCGGTCATCTTGGCTAGAGGTTTGGGGACGAGGATGCAGAGACCATCCAAGAACTTAAGACTGAAGCCCGATGTCTTGAGATTCGCTGAGAGGGGCTGGAAGGCCTTCATAAGGATTCGCGGGAAACCCCTACTCGACTACACGATAGACTCCCTAAGGGATGTGGGGATTAAGGAGGTCTGCCTCGTGATAGGGCCCGAGCACGTGGAGATGAGGAGATATTATGAAAGGCTTGACAGAAGTCTAGATGACATATCTATTCGATTCGCGATCCAAGAGGAGCCTCTTGGAACCGCCGATGCCGTCTATGCCTCCAAAGAATTCGTGGGAGATGACTCATTCATAGTCTTGAATGGAGACAACCTATATCAAGTCGATACCATTAAGATTCTCAAGGAGCAGGTCGATGAGATCTGCTATGGAGTAGGGTTTGAGATGAATCATCTGATAGCTGAGGGCAACTTCGGCGCCGAGAGGATAAGATCGTTCGCGGTGATGGAGGTCGATGATGAGTTTAATCTAATCAGAATAGTTGAGAAGCCACCGCATCCCGAGAGGTATAGGACAAAATATGGGATCTTGGTGAACATGAATCTCTGGAGATTCACGCCCCACATCTTCCAGGCATGTGAGAGGATAGAACCACACCCCATCAGGGGAGAATATGAGATCACATCCGCGATCCAACTCCTAGTGGATGAGGGAATCGTGCCTGTCAAGGTGATACCTGTCGAGGCAGGGGTCCTAGACCTAACCTATAGGAGCGATATACCTTCCGTCGAGGAGAAACTTGAGAAGTTCATCACAAGTTCCTCATCAAGACCCAAATAATCTGGAACTTCTTCCGTCTTTCTAGGTTTATGCTTAAATAGTTCGCGTGTCACATATAGCTTACCATGGTGTCACTTTATAGGCTCAAGAAACTACTCCCAGCCCTTCTAACTCTCCTATTCTTGGCGTCGATAATCGGGTCTATATCGGCTGGCGAGAAGCCCGTGGTTGTTGCGACGACATCCGTGATCGGGAGCGTGGTTAAGGATCTCGCGGGGGATAGGGTTGATCTCTACGTGATCGCAAGTCCAGCCATATGCCCAGCCCACCACGATATCAGGCCCAGCGATGTCTACACCTTCTCGAAGGCAAGCCTCATACTCTATCATGGATTCGAGCCATGGGTCAAAGACCTGTATGAGGCGTCCGGATCTAGGGCCAAGCTCGTCAAGATCTCTGGGCCATGGAACACGCCTGATGGAATCAAATCATACTACAGGAATGTTTCGTCTGTGCTTGAAGATGAGCTTGGAATAGATGTTTCAGATAAATTGAATGAGGTTTTGCCGAAGATAGATTCTCTCGCCGAGAAGCTTAGGTCTGAGGCTGAAAGAGCCGAGGTCTCAAGGGTCAAGGTGATCGCGATGAAGTGGGTTGAGGGATTCGTGAAATGGCTTGGATTCAAGGTGGTCGCGGACTTCGGCCCCCCAGAGAAGCTCTCATCCGCGGATGTGGAGAAGCTCGTCGAGACTGGGAAGAGGGAGAAGGTTATGCTCGTTATAAGCAACCTCCAGAGCGGGATCAAGTTTGGGGAGTCCCTCGCAAGCGAGATAGGCGCTAATCATATAGTCTTGACAAACTTCCCGTGGACCGACCCAGACTTGAAGACGTTGATGGACGTGTTGGAGAGGAATGCGGAGAGATTGATCAAAGGAGCCGAACTATATCGGGTGAAGTCTATCACGAGCAGGCTAGAGGGCGAGTTAAATCTATACAAGGTTCTCAGCTACTGTCTGATAGCCGTCGCCGTGGTCGAGGCGATATTCTTAGCCTATCTTCTCAGAAGGAGAGTTAAGCATGGACCTTGAAGGGCAATCACTTAGACTTGAGCTACACGGGGCGTATGCGGTGGAACTCATAGATGTCTCGACATATTATTATGGTGAGAAGAGGCCTGCGATAACCGACATTAACCTGAAGATTCCCGTGAATACGCTCTCATTGGTCGTCGGGCCTAATGGTGCTGGAAAGACAACGCTGCTTGAGACGATCCTAGGGCTCCTGAAGCCGAGGCGTGGAAGGGTTAAGGTCTTCGGATATGATATGGCTAAGAGGGCGCAGTTCGTCAGAAAGATGTGTAGCTATCTACCACAGGATTTCATGAAGGACTCGGATGAACCTTTCTTGGTCAAGGATGTTGTGGCGATGGGGATCGCCTCGAACAGGGATCTCGGGAGACTTGGAGAAGAGGATTGGAGGATGGTCTATGAGGCTTTAGAACTTGTCGGGATATTAGAGCTCGCTGAGCGGCCTATTGGAAAGCTGAGCGGGGGGCAGCAGCAGAAGGTGATGTTCGCCAGAGCGTTGGTTAGGAGACCAAAGCTACTCTTGCTCGATGAGCCATTCAGCTCACTCGACAGAGAATCTCGGAGATCAATCTCCGAAAATCTTCTACCAGATCTCGTGGAGGATGGATGCACGGTGATCATGGTCAGCCACGACCTGACGTTTAGGCCAACTATATGCGATCTAGTGGTTAGGATGGAGTCGGGGAGGATAGTCGAGGTGATGAGGGCTTGATCTCAACCCTACTCGTAAACTCCATCATAGCAGGTTTTGTCGCCGGATCCCTATGCGGATGTACTGGAACGATTTGCGGGAGGATGAGGCTGAGCACAATAGCCTTTAGTATGGCCCATGCAGCTCTAGCCGGCTCTGCTTTATCGCTGCTCCTAGGATGGAATTATCTGATCACCGGCATGTTGTTCGCGATTTTGACAGCGATAATCCTAGGCCCTCTCTCAGATATCCTGAGAATATCCCTCGACACGGCCTCCATGACCCTATTCTCAATCTATAACGCCCTAACCTTCATCTTCCTGATAATGTCGCCCGGCCCAACCCTCTCAAGCGAGAAAGTCGGCGGAATCCTCTGGGGAAGCATCCTAGCGATAACTCCAGCCTATCTGATAATTTTGATGACGATCTCGATAATCTACCTCATGATTCTTCAGATATTCTGGGGTAGAATCTCCTCGATACTCTTCGATCCGAGGCTCGCCGAGGCTGAGGGAGTGAATGTCAAGTTTTACACATATATGCTATTGGTCTTGGCGGGAATGATAATAGTCTTCACCCTAAAGATCACAGGAGGATTCCTCGTATTCTCCCTCCTCTTCATTCCATCCGCCGCATCGATCCAAATATCAAAGAGCCTGAAGGGGATGATCTTCACATCATCCATCATAGGAGGGCTTTCATCAACTATCGGGATCCTGATGAGCTTCATCCTCAACTTACCCGTCGGGTCGTGTATAGTAATAGGAGCCGCCACAATATTCGCGGCCACATCCATAGCATCTTCGATAATCAAGAGTAGAATTACCGAGGGTGAGAGCATTGAGATTGGAAGTTAAGGGAGAGCGTCTAAAGATAGGGGACGGGATGTTGAGGTGGGCGATAAGATTTCATGGGCACCTCGGCCCATTCCTAGTCCTTGGCCTCAGAGCAGGGCTCAGAGCCGTGGAACTATTTGGGCGTGATCCCTTCAAGCTCAAGGCGATAGTAATGCTCAAGAGGGCCATACCGTATACATGCTTCCTCGATGGGATTCAGTTCTCAACCGGGTGCACGCTGGGAAAAGGGAATATAGAGGTCTTGGAGGGCGATGGGATAACGGTTAGATTCATCCATGAGCGCGGAGAATTGACTCTAACAGTTAGAGATGAAGTCCTAGAGAAGATAGTGAGCGCCGAAGATGTGGAGAGGGAGGCGTTAAAGCTCCTAAAGCTACCGCTGAGCAAGCTGTTTATAGAAAGACATTAAGCTACCCGCCTCCAAGATCTTATTGATGGGGAGGATAATTAGAGCTGGGGTATCATTTCCAGAGGAGCTCCTAAAATCATTCGACGAGATAGTTGAGGAGCTCAATCTAGGATCGAGGTCTAGAGGGATTCAGGAGGCCATTAGAACCTTCATATCGTTAAATGCTTGGAGGCTTCCTGGAGATCAAGAACTTGCTGGAGCGATATTGATCCACTACTCGCATGAGGAGCGTGGACTGGATGAGAGGCTGATAGATGTTCAACATGAATTTCTAGACATAATCCCATCGATGATGCATATACATCTGAGCGAGGACTCCTGCCTCCAGATAATCGCGGTCAGGGGAAAGGCAGCTAAGGTGAGAGAGCTTATCGAGAAGCTCAGACACGTCGGTAGATTAAAGCAGCTGAACCATCTACTGATCCCAACATATTGATCAACAACTTCATTATGCGCTTATCGCCGAGTTCAAGAACCTCATCAAGATGTCTGGATAGATTCCAAGTATTAGCGAGACTATTGCTAGGATGAGGAGGGGTATGGTCATCGTGAATGGAGCCCTCTCGAGGTTCCTCAACTCGTCCGGCAATGGACCGAAGAATATCCTCTTTACTGGCCAGAAAGTGTAGGCTAGCGTTAGGAAGGTTGCGAAGATCCCTATCAAGGCTATTAGGAGGCCCGTTGTAGAGCCATGGAATCCCTGACTGAATATCCCGACGAACATTATCCACTCAGCCTGAAACCCGCTTAAAGGCGGTATCGCTGATAGTATCATGGCGCCGATCACGAAGAGCGCGGCCGTCAAGGGCATTCTGCTCGCGAGACCGCCCATCCTCTTCATATCTCTCAATCCTGTCTGATGAACCAATATTCCAGCGACGGAGAAGAGTATGCACTTCCCAATTAAGTGGCTTATGGAGTAAAATATCCCGCCAGCCGCTCCGAGGATTGCGCAACTCGCGATACCCAGTAGTGAATAAGCGTTTTGACTGATGCTTGAGCATGCGCATAACCGTTTTACATCATCTTGAGCGAGGGTTAGAAATGCTCCATAAATCATTGTTATGACGGCCCAGACCATTAACGGTATGCTGAAAACCTTGAAGGTCTCGATCATGTGCTGGATGAGAAGCCTAACCATCACATAGCTACCTAATCCGGCGGTTATAGCCACGACTGGCGCGGCGCATGTCGGGCATTCCGCGTAGACCCATGGAGCCCATACATGGAATCCGAATACCGCCGTCTTAACCAGCCAGCCGATGAGTATGAAGAAGCATACTAGGAATGCGTAGATCCCTGTTAGGGATGAGAGTGTTGAAACCTCGAAGCTTCCTGTCATCACATACGCCAGTACGACACCCGTCAAGAAGAGCGCGGCGCCTATATGGCTCCATATGAAGCACATGATTGCAACTCTATGCCTATCACGGTATCCGAATAGATCTAATAGGAGGTAGGATGGTATGAGGGCAAGTTCGATGAAGAGATATAGTTCGATTAGGTTTGTGGATAGGGATATGCCTATAAAGGCTACAGCGAAGAGCGTGTAAAGCGCGAAGTAGAGTCTGTAAAGCCCCCAATCATCACCTCCATAGATCACCTCTATCCTACGCTTCATATAAGGGATTGAATACGCCGCGCACGCTGTGCAGATGAGATTTGCGGTTAAAGCCACCGGTAGACTTAGCCCATCGGCTAGCAGACCGAACTTAAGCTTGGCGAGCTCGCTCCACGCATATTCTTCGTAAATCGGGGTTTGGTCGACCCAAATCTTTACCCCAACCAACATCAGCATTATAGTTGAGTAGACTAGGGAAGCGAATGAAATCCAGCCTGCTACTTCCTTAACCCTCTTACCAATTACCGCTATCACTATTGCGGCGATCAGGGGTACAAGTATTGATTGGAGGAGGGGGATTAGGACGAGCATCTTAGATCACCGCCAAGATCACTATCACCATCGATGTGAGGAATATTAAGATGTAAAGTATGTTTATGGATGCAACGCCCGTCTGAATCCTCCTAAGCCCGCTATACATGGCAGCGAAGAGCTTGGGAACGCCTATGTTGAGGGAGGAGTCTATTGAGTCCTCTACATATCTTTGAACGATCGGCCTTGATAGGTGAAGCCCCCTCACGAAAGTCATCCGATAGAATTTATCGATATACCATCTATTCCAGAGAATGTTGTGAAGCAGTCTTAAAGCCTTGTTCCCGCCCACGATCTTCCAGGAATCCGCCTTATGGCTTATGTAGAAGGTGTATGCTGGGGCTCCGGCTATAAGTAGCATGATTATCGATGATGAGGGAACTATCAGTTGAGTGAGAGATGTGGATGTGTGAGCCGAGGCCGTTAAGGGGATTCTCAATACGTTTGTGAAATATTCCTTAAAGATGTCATGGAGAACTTCCCCAAACCAATATCCCATCAGCCCGGTGATCAACGTCAGCGACGACAATATTCCAAATGGAATCCACATGAGCTTCGGCTCTCCATGGACTTCCTCAACTTCACCCGAGCTCGAGTAGAAGATATATCCAATCATCCTTATCGAGTAGAAGCATGTTATCCCAGCCGTCAAGAGGGCGGCTAAGAACAGTCCATATTGTCCAGCATTTACGCACGCTATCAGGATTTCATCCTTGCTCCAGAATCCGGAGAATGGTGGAACGCCGGCGAGGGATAATGCGGAGAACCACATGAAGATCCAGGTCATCGGCAGATACTTTCTACTCAAGCCTTTCTCGTGAATATAGATCGACCCGGTTACATGAATCACCAGTCCCGCGCATAGGAATAGGGCTGCCTTAAACAGTGCGTGGCTCATTAGATGATATATTCCTCCAACATATCCTGTTATTGTTGCGCTGACGCTCATTCCGGCGGCTCCCAAGGCCAGCATCATATACCCTATCTGGCTCATAGTCGAGTACGCTAGGATCTTCTTCAGCTCTAGGGAGACCATGGCATCCGTCGCCGTGATGAAGGCCGTCAAGACTCCCAAGACCGCTATGATTGGGAAGAAGTTGAATGCCTCAGAGAAGCCGTTAACCCAGTATCCATTGAAGAATATTGGGAAGAGTCTAGCGACTATGTATACCCCGGCCTTAACCATTGTGGCGGCGTGGATCAGCGCTGAGACCGGGGCCGGGCCTGCCATGGCCTCTGGAAGCCAGACGTGGAGGGGAAATTGAGCCGATTTCGCTATTGGCCCGCCTAGGAGCAGGATCGTCGTTAGGGTGATTATTCCAGGATTCGCCGCCATCCTAGCCATCCAGGTATTCGTCGTCGAGAACAAGGTCTGGAAGTTGAAGGTTCCAGCATATAGGTAGATTATCAGGATCCCGGCGAGCATCGCGACATCTCCGAAGGTCGTTACGATCAAGGCCTTGAGACCGCATGTCGAAGGCTTCTCGAATGGATTTGGCGGCGGACCCCCAATCCAATACTTCTTCTCATCTCTATAGTAGTGGCCTATCAGGGCGTAGCTACAGAATCCGACCATCTTCCAGCCTATGAAGAAGAGGATGAAGTTGTCCGCTAAGACTAGGAGAAGCATTCCGCCGACGAAGATGGACATTAGAGACCAGTATCTCGCCTGACCGTACTCGCCCTCCATATACTTTATCGAGTAGATTAGGACTAGGAGGCTTATGAAGGAGACTATGTTTGCGAGGATTATGCTCAGAGGATCTAGGAGGACTCCAGCCCTAACAGGCTCTCCGTAGGGAAGAGTTATCCACCCTACCCAGATATCTCTCAATCTAGGCTTAAAGATTTCTGGGAGCATGAGCAAGGCCATGACCCATGAGATTCCGGTGAATGTCGATGCTATGATTCCCTTGAGCTTGACATCCTCCCCTCCGATGAATAGGGATAGGATTGATCCTATGAAGGGTGAGATCCAGCATATCCAAGGAGCATAAAACATCCTCAAAGCCTCAAGCATATCTCCCAACCTCCATAAGCCATGAGGAGGACTCCTCGGCGAACCTCAGGATGGGGTCGGGCCAGATCCCTAACAAGATCATCAAGAATGCTAAGCAACATATCGGTATCAAGATTGGGATCGGCGCCTCCTTCACATCACTCAATCTCTCATCTTGAGGTGTGGCGATCAGAGCCTTAAGTATCCTGATATAGTATCCGGTTGAGACCGCGCTGAAAATTATTAGGAGTATTCCGAGCCAAAGCATTCCGGAGTCTAGGCATGACATGAATAGTAGGAGCTTGCTTATGAACCCGTTTAGGGGAGGCATCCCAATCAAGCCTAGGAGGGCTATCGTGAAGGCTGTCGACGTTATCGGCATCCTCCGCCCAACCCCCGCTATGTCCTCAAGCTTCTTTGAGCCTATTCTATAGATTATCGCCCCTATGCATAGGAATGCCAGAGCCTTCATCAACCCGTGGTTGAATATGTGGAGTAGGGTTGCCGTTAAGCCCAGCTTGGTTCCCGCCGAGATCCCTATGAGGATATACCCTATATGAGCTATACTCGAGTATGCGAGCATTCGCTTAACATCGCTTTGGAGCAGCGCGGTGATGTTCCCGAACATCATGTTGAGGATTGCGAATATGGCGAAGAACTCCATCCAGCTGACCCTAATGGCTGGGAAGATGAAGAATAGGAGCTTGCATATCACGAAGACTGCGAGCTCGATTAATACTCCAGAGAGGATCGCGGAGATCGGGGATGGAGCGGTGCCGTGGGCGTCTGGAAGCCATACATGCAACGGGACTATTGCAGCCTTTATCCCAAAACCAGTTATCAGCATCCCTAGGGAGGCGTAGAGCCACGGCCCACCTCCCCCCATCCTAAGGGATAACGCTATTCGAGGGAGGTTTAGGGTTCCTGTTAGGCCATAGAGAAGAGACATCCCAAACAATATCGTCGCCGATCCAATCCCGCTCATCAACATGTATTTTATCGCGGCCTCAACGGATTCCTTCACATTCTTCCTGAATCCGACCAAGACGTATGAGGTTATGCACATAAGCTCCCAGAAGATGAATAGGGTGAATAGGTCTCCGGAATATGAGACTCCAACGATTCCCGTTATCATGGCCATGAGGAGGGAGTAGTATAGCGGCGTCCCAGAATCCCTCTCCATGAACCTCATCGAATATATGGTCGCGAACAAACCCAAGGCCAATGCTAAGAGGCTCATCAGAGATCCTGGAACATCTATCATGATGCTTGTGCTGACTGCAGAGTTCTCCATCGGAATCCTTATGGGATGCGTAAGGATTTGCGGGAGTAGGTGTAGGAGATAGGCTATGGATATGATGTAGCCTCCGGCTGACACGGCTCCGCAGATTAAGCATGAACTCTTTTTTGGGACAAAGAATCCTATTATCGGCGTGATTATTGAGAAGATGAATAGAGAATCTATTATTGGGGTGAACATGATCTCATCCCCTTAACTCTCTCATCCTCCTAACATCCAAAGTCCCATAATGTCTATATGCATAGACTGTGAAGGACAGCAGGACCGCCCCAAAGCATCCGGCCAAGCCTATCGATACGATGACTATTGATCTCGCCAATGGATCTATGAACCCTGGAACCCAATACGCTGAGAAGGCTATGAAGTTTATGTGAGCGGCATTGATAAGAATCTCCACCCCCATAACCAATCTAATCAGGTTCCTCTTCGTCACCAGACAGTATAATCCTATGATATAGAGCGTTATCGCACATGCGAGATAGGCTGAGAAGCTGGGCATCTCTCTTTCACCACCTCTCAGCTCTAAATAACGCAACACATCCAATCGCGGATGCAAGTAACACAAATGCTTGAATTATGAGGTCGAGGGATCGATTCTTCCAAAGGAATATTCCAGACCTCTCGCCAACATCCTCTCCAACATTGATCAATGCTCTGGGCTCTGCATACTTGAAGAGTGGGAAGCCCCGCTCAGCTATGATTGTTAGGGCGGCCACTACCGCGGCCACGGCGAAGATCACGCCGATAACTTGGAGATAATCAACCTTCACTTCATCTCACGCTCCTTCCCGACCGTCAGAATGACCGTGGCTAGGAGTAATGCGACGACCGCGCCAGCGTAGATTGCTAGCTGGAAGACGGCTAGGTAGGGCGCGTTAAGCATCCAGAATATGGCTCCAATTGAGATGCACATTAGGGCGAAGAAGATCACGGCATGGAAGAGATTCTTTACCTCGATTGATAAAAGGGCGAAAGCTATCGTCGATGCGATGAGAACAAATTGAGCGACATCGGCTAGCATATGCATTCACCTATCGACTTTCAAATCGTTAGAGAATTAGTCTTTAAGGTTTTTAAAAAGCCTTTCTGTGCCACATCGATCGCCAATCTACTTGATCTTAAGCTTCTCAGAAGATCCATTTGGGCCGAGGCGTTTCAGCGTTTTAGATCTATCTCTATCGTAACCCTACTAGCCTCCTCCAATCTGATATCTCTCAGCTTTAAGGATCTGATGAACGCCAAAATTATTTCCCTCAGCATGGTCTGAGGCCACTTACTTAAGGGGATCATCCTATCATCGACGGCTACTTTCGATATGGACGTTGAGATGACGACGCACTCATCCAAGGAGGCTCTGCCCTCCATTAAAGCCTTAGCCATCTCGGCGCAGGAACCATACCTGCAATGGCCGCAATTTAGTCTTGGGAGCTTCTTAAGCCAGTCCTTGACAACGAAACCTCTTAGAAATTTCACGATCTCCTCGCGCCTCATCAAGCTCACTTGAGGAAACTTCTCTTTCAAAATCTTAACTTGATCGGCCTCCTCAGTCACCGAGCCGCTTACGGCAACTATGTTCGAGATAGATTGGAGAGCTTCCTCCACTTCCTCGACGCTGTCGGCGCATAGGATCTTTGGCTTATCAGATCTCTTGAAGCCCTCAACTAGGATTATGTCTGGCTCGACGTGGAGTGCTTGAACGCCATCCTCAAGCGAGCAATCTCCCCTTCTGATGGTGATAAGCTCTCTCGGCGTGACGCAGGCCACCTCAAGTGCCCCAGCCTCGGCATGTCTCCAAGTATCCTTTCCCTTCACGTCAAACGGTTCGCTGGTATGCTTTATCGTCGCAATCTTCATCCCGCTTCTCCTAAGCTCCTTAATTAAGTACTCGATTAAACTAGTCTTCCCCCTAGATCTGCGTAAACTCACGATACAGACGATCGGCGCCATCAAGAAACACTGGATATACTCCAAGATAAACTTACTTTAATGGCTTAACTCAGGCAAGACGCTTTCGAGCATAAGGTTGATTAGGACGCCGCCATAAGCATGTTTGGCGACCCCCGGGATGCAGCATGAGGCTCTACTCCTCTTCATAGTTTTCGTCATCGCACTGCTTCTAACCATACTGATCTACTTGCTTGGAGGGAGGTATTCGGCTAAGGGCGGAAGGAGTGAGGGTAAGCTGTCACCGTATAGTTGTGGAGAGGATCTGCCATATGAGGGAGAGCTCAGGGTCAATCTTGAGAGATTCTTCATCTACACGGTCTACTTCCTCATATTCGACGTGGTCGCGTTCATGCTCATAATCTCATTTAAGACCTCGCCGATCCACGCAATAACTTACGCCTTAATAAATCTCTTGTCTATAATCTTTATGACTAAGAGGTGGTCGCAATGACCGAAATGAGACTATCAGATAAAGGACGTGCGTTTAGGAGGTATGGGAGGGAATGACGTTGGAGGCGTTGAGTTTAACCCCGCGGCTCTCGATATTCCCCAGATTGCTGTTCATGACCTCTAAGCTAACCAGGTGATGAGCCATGGCATTTGCTAAAGAAGCCTTAAGGAGTATCTTTGAGAAACCTGTCACCGAGAAGTATCCATATGAGAAGAGGAGGCCGGCGGAAGGATTCAGGGGGAGACCAGTCTGGGATATGGAGAAATGTATTGGATGTGGGACATGTGTGAGAGTCTGCCCAGTGAAGGCGGTTGAGATGATAGGAAGAGGAAAAGAGGCGACGATAAAACACCATCTAGAGAGATGCATCTATTGTGGCCAGTGTGCTGAGAGCTGCCCGGTCAAGGCCATAACCATGACCCCTGAATATGAGCTATCGGACGTGGATAAATCGAGGATGCTCCATATCTATGAGAGGAAGTGATCCAGAAACTTTAAAATATCTCCAATAAATTATCTCGATGAATTTGTGTTACGCGATTCCAGGCAGGGTCGTTGAAGCTAATGGGGAGGTCGGCGTAGTTGATTTCGGAAACGGCGTTAAGAGAGAGGTTATCTTAGCCATGGTAAACGCGAAGCCGGGAGACTACGTGCTTGTCCATGCAGGATATGCTATAAAGGTCTTAGACGAGGAGGAGGCTGAGAAGACCCTAGAACTTTACTCGCAGATCTTAAACTTGGCTAGAGGTCGTTGACGATCTTCAAATCTTTATGTCGGGAAAGCTTCTCTTTAACTCAGCTAAGGTCGGGTAATGCTTTGCGCCGAGCTTTGTGCACTTAAATGCCCCCATCGCGTTCGCCAACCTCGCAGTCTCAATAAGGCTCAGCCCCTTAAGCGTGCCATAGATGAAGCCGGCGTCAAAGGCGTCTCCAGCTCCTGTCGTGTCAACAACCTCAACCTTAAAGCCTGGAACCATGTAAGAATGATGACGATCCGCCACAGCGCATCCCTTCTCCCCGAGCTTGACGGCCACGGCATCAGCCTTAAATTCTTTAAGAAGCCTCTCCGCAAGCTCCTTTCCAAATGCTTCAGCCTTCAGCAATCCCTTTGCTTCATCCTCGTTTCCGATCACGTAAGTCAAGATTCCTTTGAGGCTCTCCAGGGTTTCGAGGTCTAAATCCGCTATTCCCTCGATATCCATGCTTGTCGAGATCCCAAGCTTATGAGCATGCCTAATTATCCCTAGTATGTCTTCTGGACTCTCATTAAACATCTGGTATCCAGCAACATGGAGATGCCTCACCCCTTCGACCAGCTTAAGATCCTCATCGCTTATCCTTAACTTCGAATTAGATTCTCGCGACCCTATTATCGTTCTCTCCCCCTCTAAATCCACCGCCACTATCATTATACCGGTAAGCTGATCTTTTAAGATCTTAACATGATCTATGTTAACCCCATATCTCTTCAGCTCTTCTAAGGCCTCCTTGCCGAACCTGTCTTCCCCAACAGCCCCTATCAAGGCGACATTTAATCCCAAGCTTGCTAGGGCTGCTGCGCGGTTTCCGCCAACCCCGCCGAAACTCTTCTCAACCCTCCGAGCTATACAGTTACCTCCCCTGCTCGGGAAACGGTCTATCAGAAAGATTAGGTCGACGTTTACATCTCCTATGACGACCACATCGATGCCCCTATCCATGAACTCAATCCTCCTTAATCTCCCTGAAATATGTTCCAGCGATGTTACATCCCTTAGCGGCTGAGGCTTCTAGAGAGGATTTCAAACTTCCAACCTTAATCTGCAGAAGATCCTCACCTCCACGAGCCTTCGATAAACGTGCTAATTTAAGGTTATTCGCCCTAAAGGAGCCGCTCACCCTCCCCTAAACCTTCACTCCTCACCCCATCCTGAGATCTTAATCAATTTTAGGACGAATCAACCCATATTATGAGGAGATGGGGCGAGATTTGAAGCAGGTTCTCCGCCATTACAGGAATCCGAGACTCGCGGGGAGGGTCTTGGAGAAGATCCATGAGATCGCGAGAGACCTCCAAGTGGTTAAGATAATGCATGTCTGTGGAACCCATGAATGGACCATAACTCACTGGGGCATCAGATCCCTCCTACCCGAGAACGTTATGGTTCGAGCAGGCCCGGGATGCCCGGTCTGCATAACTCCCGCATCCGATATAGACTCCGCGATAAAGCTCGCCTTGGATGGGGTAGATGTCTTGACCTATGGAGACATGTCTAGAGCAAAGGGGTCGAAGATGATCTCGCTCGAGGATTGTAGGGCTCAGGGGGGTAGGGTTGGAGTAGTTTATAGCTTCATGGACGCGGTTAAACTCGCGAGATCAAATCCGAGTCAGGAGTATGTCTTCCTCGGAGCCGGATTCGAGACGACGGCTCCAATCGTGGCCTACGCGGTCTTAAAGGGGCTTCCAGAGAACCTAAAGATAATCTCGTCTCACAGATATGTTCCTCCGGCAGTCGGATTGCTCGCGGAGTCCGAGGACCTTGCCATCGACGCATTCATAAACCCGGGCCACGCCTCGACGATAAGCGGGATGAAGGCGTATAAGCCATACTTTGATAGAGTTAGGAAGCCTATGGTCTTCGCGGGATTCGAGCCCCTCGACGTCCTCCTAGCGATCTATATGATCCTGAAGCAGATTAGGGATAAGAGCCCTAGGATGGAGAACGAGTATAGGAGGGCTGTCACATGGGATGGAAATCTAGATGCTCAGAGAAATCTCAGAGAGGTCTTCGACTTCGATGATGGATATTGGAGAGGAGTCGCGGTCGTCCCGAAGAGCGCTATGAATTTCAAGGAAGAGTTCTCTAAGGTTGATGCGAGGAAGGTCTATGGATTGGGGTCAGGTAAGGGAGACCATTTCCCATCGAGTGCGAGGTGCGCGGAGGTGATTAAGGGCTTGATAGATCCACCCGAGTGCCCGCTATACATGAAGAGCTGCACCCCAGCCACCCCGATAGGCCCAACCATGGTCGGAGTTGAGGGGACGTGTAGGATCTGGGCCCAACATAAGGTCGTTGCGATTAGGTGTAGGAGCGGGGTCTGCGAGATAGGCTCGAAGCCTCCAAGAGGTAGGGGAATATTCGAGGGGGGATGATGCTTGTCTAGGGATCTTGAAGAGCGCGTGGGAATCCTACATGGCGGTGGGGGGGTATACATGCATAAGTTCATCAAGGAGCACATCCTACCGAGCTTCAGGTCTAGGAGGAAGTTCATCGAGATCCCCTTAAAGCTCCTAGCAGACTCAGCCGTCATCGAGGAGGTGGCCTTCACAACAGACTCCTACACGGTCAAGCCGATCTTCTTCCCGGGTGGAGATATAGGGTCTCTAAGCGTCTCTGGAACGGTGAATGACTTGGCCGTCATAGGATCTGAGCCCATAGCGATCTCATGCGCCTTGGTAATCGAGGAGGGATTTCCTCTAAGCAAGCTTGACAAGATTTTAAGGAGCATGGATGAGACCGCGGAGAAGGCTGGGGTCGAGATCATAACGGGAGACACGAAGGTGATCCAAAGGGGGAAGCTCGATGAGCTGATAATAAACACGGCTGGAATAGGTAAGCGGGGCAGATTCTTGGATGAAAACTTGAGGCGGGTTTCAAGAGATGGGAGGTCGTTGAAGTCGAGGTGGCTTGATTTCAGAAACATCAGGCCCGGGGACAAGATCATAATCTCAGGACCAATAGGCGAGCACGCAATCGCGATCATGGCCGCTAGAGGTGAGCTTGGGCTTGAGATCTCAGGGATAAAATCGGATGCAACTCCGCTGAATGGCTTGATGTCGAGGGTTTTAGAGGTGGGTGGGGTCGTGGCGGCGAAGGATCCGACGAGAGGGGGAGTCGCCTCGCTTCTAAATGAGTGGAGTGAGGCCACGAGGATAGGGATCATCATCCATGAGGAGAAGATACCGGTGAGCGATGAGGTTCAAACGGCTTCAGAGATCCTCGGGATAGATCCGCTTGAACTCGCCAATGAGGGGAAGGTCGTCTTAGCGGTCACGGCGGAGATGGCAGAGGAGGTCTTAAACGCCCTTAGATTAGATCCACTTGGAAGGCGGGCTGAGATCGTTGGAGAATTTACAAGAGAGTTCGACGGAGTTGTCGTTAAGACGGAGATAGGTGGTTTGAGATATCTCCCCATGCCGATCGGAGACCCCGTTCCAAGAATATGCTAGCCGCCTTTGAAAAGCTTTGTCAGAAATTCTACAACCTCGTCTCCAGCAGCTTTAACCTCCCCACTCAACCCTTCTCCAAAACCCCTGCTGGCTACTTGGATTCCGACCACGTAGGCTGGGGCTTCGATTCCCACGAGCTTGAAGATGGTCTTCATCGGGATTCTATGGGTGTATGCGTATGGCTCCTCGACATCCTCAAGTCTCAAGACCCTTATCTCTCCAGGGATTCCATGAAACTCCATGGCATCTATGACGATTATTAGGCTGGGGTTAATCCTCTCCAACTCCTTGGCCGCATAATCCACCCTATCCTCGGCCACTATCACCTCGACCCCTCTAACACCCCGTAAGAGGTTCTTAAGCTTTGATGCGACATACACCCCGACCCCATCATCCCTCCTAAGCATATTTCCAAGCCCTATGATCGCCATCGGTTTCTCGCCCCGGAGATCCTCGATGATCCTCGTCAAAGAATCTCTCCACGCCAACTCATTAACAGCTTCATGAACCATCTTCTATAACCTTTACCACCTCAAATCCCTCAACAATAACTTCTCATCTAATCTCTCTACAAAGCCCCAGTGCGTAGTGAAGTTTTCCTTAAATATTACATGAGTCTTCACTCTCAGTAAGACCTTGTTCTCAGGCCCACTATACTCAGGCGAGTTCTCAGAGCTCAAGAGGCTGTTCCAAGAGATCAGAGACAGAAGTTATAGGATCGTCGGGCCGAGGCTTGAAGACGGTGTCGTAAGGCTCGGCGAGCTGCAAAGCTTTGAGGAGATCCCATACGGAGTCAGCGACGTTCAAAGGCCGGGCTACTACAGGATTCGGATGGACGGTGGAAGATTTAGAACTCCACTAGACTCTCCCAAGCAACTACTCTACCCTCCAGAATTGACCATCTTCAGGGTAACAAAGGATTGGAGGATAGAGTATCCGAGGTATAGGTTTGAGAAGACCGCGCTCTTCGGGATAAAGCCATGCGACCTAGCCGCGATAAAGATCATGGACAGAGTTCAGGGAGAGCTTGGAGATGAGTATTTCTTAAAGATGCGGGAAAACCTGCTCCTCGTGGTTGAGAACTGCGTGGAGCCGGGGGAGAATTGCTTCTGCGCGACTATGGGAACTGGGCCAGCCGCCTCAACGGGATTCGACATAGCCTATACTAGGCTCGATGACTCGACAATCCTATTCCAGCCTGGAAGCGATCTAGGGGCTGATATCCTAGGAGAGCTGAGTCTGGAGCCCGCGACATCCGATCAGGTAGATGCCTTTAGGCGAGCGATCTTGAAGGCGGCTGAAAGGGCTAGAGCAGGGTTTAGGTTGGAGAACCTTCCAGAAATCTTGGAGCTAAACCTCGAATCGAAAGTTTATCGAGAGATGGCTGAGAGATGCCTGGGATGCGCGAACTGTAACATGGTCTGCCCCACCTGCTTCTGCTTCGACATAATCGATGAACCAGAGCTAGATGGATCTTCGAGGAGGATCAGGATCTGGGATGGATGTCACAGCTATAGCTATGCTCAAGTCGCTGGAGGACATTTCAGGAAAGATCTATGGGCGAGATACAGACACTCGATCCTCCACAAATTCGTCTACTGGCTTAGGCAGTTCGGATCATTTGGATGCGTTGGATGCGGTAGATGCATCACCTGGTGTCCGGCTGGAATAGATCTTCGAGAAGTCATTTCCAAGGTCGTTGAGGAGGTGGAGGAGAGATGCAGGAAATAGTTAGGAGCAAGCTTACCCCAACAC
>Ga0209410_1000166_pt1 | contig 27474 bp, 28 predicted proteins | sample Mar14436cmmetaG_FD_184135 | JGI IMG/M metagenome (GOLD analysis project Ga0209410, IMG submission 184135) | Marine hydrothermal vent microbial communities from Guaymas Basin, Gulf of California to study Microbial Dark Matter (Phase II) - Marker... ... | reverse complement strand
GTATGTGGGGGCTTTTTTTGCTATTGCTATTATTTTTGTGTTTGGGAGGTCTATGGCTTTTCCTATGATGGCTAGGATTGGAATTTCTGGGTTGTAGAATTCGATGCAGTAGGTTTTGTGTTTTTTGAATGCTATGATGTCGAATTTGTGTTTTACGCCGCTTACGCCGTTTATGCGTTGGTTTCTATAGGTTTTAAAGCCGTTTTTTTGAAGGTATTTGGCTAGAGAGTCGAGGCATTCTGATTGGGGCATATTGGACCGCCTAAAATAGAATATATAAAATTTTTGTAATTTTTATATATAAATTTTGTTTTTCGAAAAATTAACAAATAATAAATCCTTGGAATTTTACCTTATAAAATGTTCAAATTTTATTTTTTATCTAAAGCATGTTTAGATAATAGTTTTTATGTTTTAGTTCATGATGTTGAGGTCAGTTGACGTTTTTGATGTTGAATGCAATGTTGATATGTTAAAAAATGTAATTTATTTATGCGTGTTTGGTAAGAATTTTTATAATTATAGCCGGTTATCGTTAAATTATTTAATTTTCTTAAAGAAAGGTTAAAATATTTAGTATTTTGTAATTTCATCTATTTCAAGGTGCTTGATATGGGTGATGTGATAAGCGAAGTTATAAAAAATGTGCCAGATTACAAGGTTTTTATGACTGTGGAGGAATTGGATAAGTCTAGTTTTTCTCTGGCTGAAAAGTATCCGGATTTGGTTAAGCTGTACGAGGCGGGGAGATCGAGAGAGGGGAGGCCGGTATACGTTATCAGGATCGGTGATGGCAAGAATAAGGCGTTGTGGTTTGGCTGTCCTCACCCGAATGAGCCTATTGGAACCCTGGTTATAGATTATCTTTCTTGGCAGCTGGCGGAGAATGATAAGCTTCGCGAGGAGCTTGACTATACGTGGTATTTTATTAAAGTTGCTGACGTTGATGGTTTAAAGCTGAACGAGGGATGGTTGAAGGGTCCATATACTCCATTGCATTATGCTAAGAACTATTATAGGCCTGCTGGGAATAAGCAGGTGGAGTGGACTTTTCCGATAGAGTATAAAACGCTTAGGTTTAACGATCCTATACCCGAGACTAGGGTTTTGATGAGTATTATCCAGGAGGCGAAGCCAGATTTTATCTATAGCTTGCACAATGCTGGTTTTGGAGGCGTATATTATTATATTTCAGAGGAGGCGCCGTTGCTGTATCCTTTATACTATAAGTTTGTGAAGGATCTGGATCTTCCTTTGAGCCTTGGGGAGCCTGAGGTGCCTTGGGCTAAGAAGCTTGCTGAAGCAGTTTATTACATGGTTTCAACTCCGGAATATTATGACTACTTGGAGGAGCATCTGGATAAGGATCCGGCTGAGGTTATCAAGTCTGGAACGGATAGTTTTGACTATGCGCGTAGATTTAATTCGCATGTTTTCGAGTTGGTTACGGAGGTTCCATATTTCTATGATCCTAGAATTGAAGACTTGACTGTTGTGGACGTTAGGAGGAGGGATGCTGTATTGGATAACGTGGCCGAGTCTAAGAAATACTATGAAGAACTTAATAGAAGATACAATATGGTTAAGGATAGCTTAAGGCTGAATACTAGGTTTAGGGAGTCTATAGAATACTATCTTTCCGTTATGCCTGATTCCATCAAAGCTATGGAAAATTGGGCGAGAAAAGCTGAGGAGCTTGAGAGGAATGCTACTATGGCCGAGGTTTTTGATAATTATCAAGTGGCTAGGTTTTATAGGCTTTTGATGCTGGGCATGTTTTCTAGAATGCTTAAGGCTGAAATAGAGGCTGGTGGTGATGGCTTATTGAAGAAGGTTTTAGAGGAGGTTGAGGCGGAGATGAAGCAGAGAGCCGAAGATTTAGAGAGAGAATTAAATTATTCTGTGATACCCGTTAAGAAGCTTGTTACTTTACAGTTAGCGGCTGGGTTATATTCGGCGCTTTACGTGCAGTTAAAGAATACATTTAGATAAAATTCTATATTATATTATTATTTTATTGTAGAATTGCTAGATTAATGGGAATGCTTTAGATGCTAGAGTATATTCTAGGTGGTAGCAGATAAAAGGTAAAAAACAAAAAACGGTAATGGCTTTACTCTTTCTTCTCTAATACGATCTCGATAGTTGATACGGTTCGTTCTTTGCCAGGTTCGCCGACGGTTTCGCTGCCAATTTTGCACTCAGCAATATCTACTTGATCTTTTAAAAATCTTGTGCGGACGATTTCTGCCGTGTCTACGGCTTTAGAAATTGCTCGGCCGCGCGCTTTAATAGTGACTTTCTTTACGCCTTGTGTGTGGAATTGGATCACGGTTGCTAGAACGTAGTTCATTACGGGCTTGGCGCCAATAAGTATGGTTCCTTCTGTTGTTGACATGTTTTCACTCCTTGGTTTGTTCTTTGCCATCTTTTTAAAACGTACGGGGTTATAAGTCTTTCTGTGACTTTTTTTCTCGATGTAGCCTTTGGTGATTCTGGCAAAGACAGTCTCCACATTGTAGCAGAGTTAGAATAATACAGTTGTCGATTTTATGTTCGTGAGCATTAGGCTTGAGTGACGCGTAAACACGTTATCAATAAAAATGCCTAGCAAGATAATATTTTCATCCGTTTATGAAGGCGCGAAGGCGTGTTAACATGAAAAACTCTTTGAAAGTGGCGCTTATCGTTGAGGCTTTGCTAGCTTACGTTTATGTTTCCTTGACTAACGGCGTGTTCCTGGCGTATCTGGCTTTTCTAGGCTACGATACTAGTATGATCTCGTCTATTGTGCTCGGTTCTTCTTTTCCAGCTATCCTGATAGGCTATATGACTTTTAGAAAGCCTACCTTGCTGTCATCCGTTTCGAAAAAGAGATTGATTGTTGTCCACGCTAGTGAAAGATTGATATGGCTGGTTGTGCCTTTCATGCACTCGTTCGAGGCTCTCATCGCGGTATATTTTGTTAAGAATCTTTTTTCCGTTCTCATCTCCCTCCAGTTTAACAATATTATATTCAGCGTTTTCGACGAGCAGGGAGTTAGAGACGTGACTTCGAAAAGAAGCTCGCTAGCTTCCGTCTCCAGCATTCTTGGGTATTTTCTAGCCACTATCTTCTTGTCGGCTGGAGAAACTGGCTTCTACTATTCGTTTATTTACGGTGCCTTGATAGGTTTAGCTTCAACGGCTGTTATAGCTTTACCCGATATGAAAATTCCATTAAGGGAAATCCCCGCAATTACCAACGTAGAAAACATATATTCGGTCTCCCTATACCAGGTGCTATACGTCGCGTCTGCAAGCCTTCTAAGTATCTTCTGGGTTTCGATAATTGTTAAAGGCATGGGATTAGAGAGCTACTGGGTTACGATGATAAGCCTCGTCGGAACTGCTACTAGCATATTCGCCTCCCTTTTCTGGGGCAGGGCCCATTTTAAGTATTACAAGTTTTCGCTAGCTTTTGACGCTTTAACTCCGCTTCTCGTAGTGTTCGCAAAAAATTCTTTCATGCACTTGGGAATATCCACTTATGGCTCGTTTTTCGGAACTGGCTCCGGCTTTTTGGGGAGTTTTCTCTATGCTAGATACATGGGCAGTTTAGGACCTATGAGAGCATCGTCGCTTTTGATAATGCTTGGAGGGTTAGGACAGTTTTTCGGATCTCTCATTGGAAGCTTTGGTCAGGAGTTTTATCTTGTTCTAGCCGTTGCTGTCGTGGTTTTGAAAATGGGCGCTTTGTTCGTGGCTTTCCTGACGATACCCGAAGTCGCGCTCGTCCCAGGTTACATGGCAAGGAACTACGCGAGCATATTATACATGGTCAGCGTGCTAGGGTATAGGCTATCAATCGAGGTTTCTAAAGAAAGCGCGATTATAACCTTGAGAATAATTGTTTTAACCGTCAGCTTGCTTGTCTTATACGTAATATATAAGGCAGCTATAATACTATTAGGTGTATAACATGGCTCCGCCTCAGAATATACTTCAGGAAATTATCGACACTATAGTGACAGAGATAACGCTGGTCGCTCCCAGGATATTCTTTACTCTGCTAGCATTAACTATGCTAGCCTCTATCTGGAAGCTAGTCCGCGCCTACCTATTTAAGCTTTTAGAATTTGCAGAGCTCGACAAGGGTATTGAGAAGCTTATAGGAAAAACTTTACCAGTATCTCTGCCCAGACTGATAGTCGGTATCGCCGACGCGGGAATCATAATTATTGGCATCCTTTTATCAGCAAATATTCTGCTTCCAACAGAGTATAGGGACCTCTTTCTCGAAGGAATGTTCCTTCTTGGAAAAATGGCCAGCATTCTAATTATAGCCGTGGTTATACTAACTATCTTCCACTTCTTGATTATCAGGATGCAGATCGAGACCAAGCTTAGAAGCTACTTATTTTTCATATCTTTTATAATCCTTACGGCGCTTCTAGTAGATATTTCAGCGCTTTCTTCCGAGGTGAAGACCGCTCTGGTGTCCGGGCTTTCTCAGGGGATAGGATTATCGATAGCTATTTTCGCCGCCTGGTTCTTTTTTGGAGATTATATTAAGCGTTATCTTGAGGAGAAAGCTGCTAGAAAAACCGCGGATTTTTCTCCCGGCGCGGGAGATTAAAAATCATGGCATATAAAAGATTTGAAAATTTGTTGGTTCAATTCAACGCTGATCTTGTGATGGGCAGCCGATCATTCTCTAGCTGTTAGCTTTGAAAATAGTTTGAGATAATCGTATAAATGTCTGGTTATGAGAAAGTTTCTCCTAACGTGTTCCCTGCCATTTCTGCCCAAAGCGTCGCGCACGCTCTTGTTCTTTAGCAGATATACAATCTTTTCAGACGCGTCGTTTACTCCCTTTATTATAAAGCCCGTTTTTCCATTGATAACCTGTACTTTTATCCCGCCGACCCCCCTAGCGACGACCGGCGTACCCTTCCACAGAGCCTCCGTAACTGAAAGCCCAAAACCTTCTCTAATGCTCATTTGCAGCGCTACGTCAGCCGCTCTCTGAAAAGCATTAACTTCCTTGTCTCCAACTCCTACAATGTTTGTTAAGAAGTGGATATCATAGTCGTTGCCGGCATGTCTCGCTGTTTTCTCGTAGTATATCCATCCTTCCGGGTCGTCATGCGCCATGCTCGCGATAAACAGGAGCTGCACATCCGGTATTTTCTCCTTAACCTTTCTATACACGTCGATTGCGGCTAGGGGGTCCTTCCAAGGGTCAAACCTTGCCACCTGTACCAAAATAGGTTTTTCAGGGTTTACATCGTATCTTTCGAGAACTTTTTCAATCTCTGTATTGCTCATTTCTCGATTTTTCTCGGATAAGGGGTCTATCGAAGGCTTTATAACGTATGCTCTAGACTTGTCTATTTCGGGTTGAACGTATTCTTCCATATGGAAGATATACGCATCGTATAGCTTGACGAAATTGATGACAAAATCCCAGACTGGCTTGTAGGGCGTTGAGGCGTCTATGTGGCATCTCCATACCCATTTTCCACAATTACTCCTGTAGTATCTGATCGCGAGTGGTTGTGGGTCGTGTATGACGATTATATCTTTGTCAAGGTCGAGCTTTTCAGCGTTTTCCTTATTTATTTTAAGATAAAATTCTTTCATTTCATCTGTAAGCTTTACTTCCATTCCCTGCACGCCATGGTGGAAAAGCTTTGTTATGTTAAAGAATTCGCTTGGAGCTTCTATGACCTCCCATTCGGCTTTCAAACCGATAGAATTCATTAATGGAATCATGCTGCTGAGAATTTCGGCAACGCCGCCTCCGAACGCTGTAGAGTTTACGTGTACGACTGTTAAATCTTTAAGCTTCTCCGCCATATGCTTTATATTGTAGATAGTTTCTTCTACGGCTATCTTCTCGTAATTTTCAAGTTTTCTTTCCCTCTTAATTTCAACTTTCAAACAAACACCCCTAAGAAATTATCTCAAAAACTAATCCTTCTATATCTTCTAGCATCGCGCCTATACCGCCCACCTTAACAACTCTATTGTTTGTTTGTAGGATAATGGATGCTATTCCATTATCTATAACCTTATTTTTAACCACTCCTTCCACTACAACCTCTCTACCAGTTTTTACTTCGAAGCCTTTAACCCTGAGCTTTTCTCCCTTCTGTAGCTTGTGAATTATCGACCATATTGACGCAAACTTACCCCTTAAAATTGCTGGTCTATAAACTAGCGTTGACGTGTTGACGAGAGAGCTGTAAAATAGATCCATTAAAGCTCTTACAAATATTGGCTCGGTTGTTAGAATAGAATAGTTAACGTGAGGATCGCTGAGAACCCCTGTTGAAGAATCTATTAAGGCAATGTTGAGGGAGGAGGCTTTTCTTATATATAATTCTATTTCCTTCTCGACAAAGTACCTCTTTAGCTCCGAGTCGCCGTAAATTACGGTAGTAATGTTCACTCCTTTACTCGCCGCCATGCCTAGCTTTTCCTTAAGCTTGTTAATGAGAATGGCGGGCGCAGCCAGCAATAATTGATACTCAGTTTTTTCTATTAGTGGCGGGATTATCTCAATGAACTTGGCTTCAACTACCCATGTCGTCTTTTCTTCTAATCCGCTGCTTAGAGTCACGAGTTTTATTAGGTTAAGAGCGTCATCGCAGATTTTTTTAAGCTTGTTTTTTTCTCTTTCTACGAAAGCTCGAAGCGCGATATCAGGGTCTATAAGTTTGAATTTTCTCGGTTTTCCATCGACAATTTCAATTAAGCCTTTTTCGCTGAGTCTCCGCGATATATCATATACTCTACTGTGGGGGATGCCGGTTCTTTTAACAAGTTCGCTCGCGCTTAGAGTACCGCTTTTTAGCAGCGCGATATAGGCGCTTATTTCATACGAGCTTAAGCCTAGGCTAGAAAGCTTGTTTTTAAGCTCATTAGTTAATTCTCCATATTTATAAAATAACATACATAATACTTAAATAATCGATTATTTATAGATATCTTACAATCGTATCACTGTTTGGTGATAAAATGGAACAAAAGGCAATAGTTGGTATTATAGCATCTTTTATTATTGGATTGTTGATAGGCACCTTTGTTATCGCTCCGTTAGTAATGAAACCTGCTCCTCCGCCTAAAGAAGAAGTTGAACTAGTTGTTTTCAGCCTTTGGGGAGGAACAGAAGAAGAAAACTTTTTAAAAGCTCTCAAAGCATTTGAAGAGAAAACAGGCATTAAGGTTAAGCACGTATCGCAAACAACTGAAGGCTTACAGGTGGGTATTCCTACTCAGTTTGCTGCTGGGAAAACAGTTGCAGATTTAATTGTTGCGCCCTGGCCGGCTTGGATCCGTGAGCTGGGGAAAGCTGGTCACTTGCTTGAAGTAACGGATTTGATAGATCCAACCAAGTATCCTAAAGATTATATAGATATGGTTACGGTCGATGGTAAGATATACGCTGCTCCGTTCAAGGCATGGGCTAAACCAGGCTTCTGGTATAAGAAATCCTTCTTTGAGAAGCATGGCTTGACTCCTCCAAAAACATGGGATGAATTTTTAGACTTGCTGGAGAAATTAAAGAACATTCCGGGAATTGAAGCTCCTATAGCCAGCGGAGACGGCGTAGGGTGGCCGTTATCCGATGTGACTGAGGCGTTTATAATAAATCGTGGAAGCCCGGAGCTTCAGCTGAAGCTAATCTCTGGAGAAATCTCGTTCGATGATCCTGAAGTTAAAGCTGTATTTGAGGAGCTTGCAGATCTGATATCAAAAGGATACTTCAGCACTCCGGATGAATGGACATCGCAAATAGACAAGCTATGGAACGAGAAGTATGGAATATACTTCATGGGTAACTGGATGAGCGTGATGCCGCAAGTTAAGGACGTTAACGATCTCGGGTTCTTCCCGTTTCCAGAAGCTAAAGGCGTTGTAGCGGGCGGAGACTGGGTTATAATACCAAAATATACAGAACATCCCGAAGAAGCGAAAAAGCTGTTACAGTTCCTTGCAGGACCGGAAGGACAAAAAATAATGGTCGAACAGGGAGGATTTTTGGGAACTCACGCCGACGTCCCAGCCGATGCTTACAAGCCAGCGGATAAAGCTGTCGTAGATTTTATGAAAACCGTCAAGGTTGTTCCAGACCTCGACGATGCTATTGGAGGAGATTTCCAGAGAACGTTCTGGGATCAGCTAAAACTTCTATGGGTTCAACCGGACGCATTAGATACTGTATTGGACAATCTAAAAGAAAGCCATCTGAAAACTCTCGGTAAAGCTTAGGTGTCGAAGGTGGGAAAGGCAAAATATAAAATCCCTCTTTTTTTCTTAACTCCGGCTCTTGTCATGTTACTTATTTTTGTGATAGGGCCGACGATCTATACGATTTATATGAGCTTTCTCGATTGGAGCGGTGGGCCAAGAGAATTTATAGGGTTAGATAACTACGTTGAGGTTCTCACGCGGAAGACTATAATAAACTATGGCAGATCTTTACTGGATGGCCCGCCGTATGGAGCACTTGTGCATAACGCTATATGGATTTTAATACATGTTCCCTTATCTACAGTTCTAGGGCTTGTACTAGCTGTTATTTTTAAAAATGTCAAGGGAGGGACTATACTAAAATCAATAATTTTCCTCGGCATGGTAACTCCAATGGTTGTTGGCGGTATCATGCTACGCTTTATATACGACGCCGATGCTGGCATTTTAAATGCCGTACTTAAGGCGGTTGGGCTAGGAGACATTGTTAGAACGTGGACCGCCTATCCAGACACTGCCCTAATCTCTTTAATATTGGGTTCTGTTTGGATATGGACTGGATTTAGCATGATAGTATATTCTGCTGGCCTCGAAACTATTCCCCCAGAACTAATAGAAGCAGCTAAAGTTGATGGAGCGTCTGGCTTTTTAATATTTAGGAAGATAATAATTCCTCTCTTGAAACCAGCGACTATAGTAGTCGTAACTATGAGCGTTCTATGGGCGTTAAAGGTTTTTGATATAGTTTACGTCGTCACGCTTGGAGGTCCTGGAGCTGCTTCGACTGTTCTCGCTCTTGAAATGTATATGGACGCTTTCTTTAAAATACCGTCAAATTACGGGACTGCGTCGGCAATAGCTACTTTATTGACGTTAATTACTCTCGGCTTTGCCGTTTACATTATAAGGTATATGGTGGTGCGATGAAGCTGCGGAAGGAAACAATTATAGTCCATGCGATAGCTTGGGCAATATCACTGATCTGGATAATTCCATTTGTAGGTATTTTCGTAACTTCAATTAGACCCTACGAGGAAATTGTGAGTGGATGGTGGAATATAGAGAAATTAACCTTAACGTTGGAAAATTACGTTTACGTATGGAATTATAGAACTGCGCCTATCGGACGTGCATTTGTGAATTCTTTCATTATCGCGATACCATCAACTATTATACCAATATTAGTTGCTTCATTAGCGGCATACGGTTTTTCGAGATTTCGCTTTCCTCTGAGAGATTTACTATTTTTAACCATCGTCGTTTTCATGAGCCTGCCTCAGCAAATGGTGATACTTCCTGTCTTTCTACTTGAAGTAAATCTTGGTCTCTGGAATACACATACGGGTCTTATATTGCTTCATTCTGCCTTTGGCCTTCCCTGGATCATACTGTTTTTAAGAAACTTCTTTATGACGCTGCCGATTGAGATAGAAGAGGCAGCGCGTATTGACGGAGCATCTGATATCCAGATATTTTTCAGGATAGTCTTGCCTATATCTTTGCCAGCGCTAGTGTCAATAGCAACTCTACAGTTCAATTGGGTATGGAATGATTTCTTCTTCGCGCTAGTGCTTTTAGCTACGCCAGATAAATTCGTTGTAACGCAGACTATACCTATGCTCAAAGGGAGGTATTTTATAAGATGGGATCATATGGCCGCAGCTTCCGTGCTCGCCATGTCTATGCCTTTGCTAGTGTTTGCTTTACTACAGAAATATTATTTGCGAGGCGTGGTTGGAGGAACAATTAAAGGATAATGACGCCTCGCAAAACTTCTTTTTTAAGTTTATAATTTTAATAATACAGTGCTAGAGAGTTAAGTTAAAGATTAGAAATAGGCTATCATTTTTCTAGTTCTCCAATAGATTTATTTTTCTTATCTGAATATTCAGGGTTGTTAGCATGTCTATGGGCTTTAAAGAAAAAAGATTATACTATAAATGCGATAAATGCGGCTGGTCGAAAAATTTTATCAAGGGATTTTACACAAGTTGCGAAGTTTGCAATGAAGCTATATCTCTTGAATATAACATTGATCTCAATAATACCCTTAATCTTTCCGGAAAATCAGCTGGGGTATGGCGGTATTCTTCTTTATTACCTGATTTTTCTCAAAAAACAACTTTGGGCGAGGGAGGGACTTTTCTTAGCAAAGCTAAAAGGTTAAGACAGGTTTTCAAATTAAAAAACCTGTTTATAAAAGATGAAAGAACAAATCCTACAGGCGCCTTCACGGATAGGGGGGCTGCCTTGGTCGCTGCTGCTGCATTGCATTATGGCTTTAGAGAACTATGGTCTTTTACTGGTGGCGACATAGCCGCTTCCTTAGCGGCTTACGCCGCTGCTTCTGGTTTAAAATTAACTGTAAATTTTGAGGATCATCCTCAAATTGAAAAATTATACCAAGTAGTATTTTTTGGCGGTGAAGTTCGTAGATTTAAGAAAGCGAAAGCGGGCGCTTACAATGTTACTCCAAAAGATCCTTTTCTGGTCGAAGGCTATAAGACTATAGCCTTCGAATTATTTGAGGATTTAAGCGAGGTTGACGTTGTCGTTATTCCGGTAGGCCATGGTGTTCTAGCGTTTTCCGTATGGAAAGGGTTTAATGAATTGAAGCGTTTTGGATTTATTGAAAAACTGCCGAGGATCGTTGGAGTTCAGGCTTCGGGTTGTAAGCCCATAGTGGATGCTTTTGAAATGGGATTGGAAAAGCCTGTAGAATGCAAAGAATGCTATACTATCGCGAGAGAATTATTGGTAAAGTATCCGTTGAGAGGAAAAGATGTCTTGAAAGCTTTAAGGGATAGCCGTGGCTACGCCGTAGCTGTCGACGACGCGGACATAGTCGATAGCTTGAGGATGCTGGCGAAATACGAGGGGTTACTCGTCGAAACAGCCTCGGCCGCTGTTGTCGCTGGCTTAAAAAAACTACTTGAGGAAAAGATTGTGGATAGAGACGAGGTAGTAGTGCTAATAGCTACTGGTGCTGGCATAAAACATCCTCAAACGCTTTTGAGAATACTGGAGATGGACGATAGAAAAACACTGCCACATATTGGCAAAACAAGCCTTAGAATTCTCAGCTTATTATCGGAGAACGAATCTCATGGTTATGCAATATGGAGATGGCTGGCTGAAAAGTATAATATTTCAAAACCCGCCGTGTACTATCACTTGAAAAGATTGGAAGAACTGGGTTTAATAAGAAAGCTTTCTTTCCCTGATAGGAAAATCTACGTAATCACAGAAAAGGGTTTGAAGGTTGTTAAAAAACTAAAATCTAGATAATATTCTAATTTGAATACTAGTTTTTATTTTCTAGTCTAATAACCATCCAAGGAGCTGACATGTTAAAATTGGATTCAAAGACTATATCTATAACGGTTGTTTTCACGGCATTGATAGCTTTAACGACTGTTAGTTTTCAAATCAGCATTCCAGAAACTCAAGGATATTTCAACTTGGGCGAAATCGTGGTATATATGGCCACGCTATTGTTTGGGCCTACGGTAGGGTGTATAGCTGGTGAAGTGAGCTCGGCCCTAGCGGACATGGTGCGGGATATTACGTTTATGCTCCTGCCACACTGTAATTAAAGGAGTGGAAAGGTTTTATAGTAGGCTATCTATCTAGAAAACTTCCAAGGTTTGAAAGTAGAGCGTCAAGCCTGCTCGTGAACTTTTCACTGCTTGTGGTATTTTACCGGACTGTGGACGATTCTATACGGTGGAATATTAACGTTTACGTTTGCAATAGGTTCCTATGAAATATTCACGCTAAGCATGCCAAGCATGATTTTGTACGCGCTGATAGTTGTAATTTTCATAGCTATTTTACTTTACAAGCTAGGCGAGACAACATCTCTTGTGGTTTCAACTCTTACGGGAGGATTTTTTATGGTGTATAGGATGCTACCTGTATGAGACATTTATCTTAAACGTGGTTGCGCTTGCGGAGGTGCCATTTAACAATGGTCAAGCCGTTGTATGAACTATTGGGGCAATACCCTTATATTCAACTTTGAAAAAAGTGCTTAAGCAGTATAGGGTGTTGTTTGTTGATTGAGGGTAAGCTACCTCCAGATTTATTAGAAAAATGCTTGAGTATAGTAAGGAAGGACGATCCTAGAATTGTGATGGGTCCTCAAATAGGTGAAGATGCGGCGTTGATAGATATTGGTGATAAGCTGCTTGTGATACATTCAGATCCTATAACTGGTGCGGTGACGAGGATAGGATGGTATGCTGTGCACATTGTGGCTAATGATATAGCGACTAGAGGTGCTAGGCCGATTTGGTTCCTTCCGGTTATTATGCTTCCATTAGGTTGGGAAGATCGGGTGGAGGAGATTTTTAGAGATATGAGAAAGGCGGTTGATGAGCTAGATGCATGTATCGTGGGTGGACATACCGAGTTCACGCTGGGTTTAAACAGGCCGATAATATCGATGACAGCGCTTGGAGAAGTTGAAAAAACGAAATACGTTACGACGAAAAACTGTAGACCGGGAGACGATATAATCTTGACAAAGGGCGTAGCTATAGAGGGGACTTCGATAATAGCGAACGAGTTGTATGACTATTTGAAAGATAAGGTTAGTGGGCAGGTTCTTCAGAGAGCGAAGGCTTTATCAGAGCAGATAAGCGTGGTGAAAGACGCGTTAATAGCGATTAATAGTGGCGAGGTTCACTCAATGCACGATCCGACGGAAGGAGGTGTAGCAAACGGGTTGCTGGAATTGTCGCTTGCATCTGGCTACGGCTTTGTAGCATACGAGGAAAGTATGATAATTCTACCGGAGACAGAAATCATTCTAGATGTTGTAAAAGCAGATCCGTTAACAACAATTAGTTCAGGAAGCTTGCTGATCGTATCGCCAGCAGAATCGACTGAAAAAATAATAAAAAACCTTGAAAAGGAAGGTATAAGAGCTTCGAAAATAGGGAAAATTGTCGAAGATCCAAGTAGGAGGGTGATTATCAGGAGAGATCACCGAAAAATGGAAGTGACGGATTATATAAAAGAAGACCTGTGGAGCGTCCTAGAGAAAATATTAAAAAGAATATAGTTGTATTTTACCAGGCTTTAATTTAAAATCTAGAAATCCACTGATTTTAGGCTAGGTATGATATCTGGTTTTTCTTTGAGCGATATTATTGGTATTGGTATCCACCCAGACTTTACTCCGTTTGAAACTTCTATAGCCTCTCCCTTCTCGTCTACTTTAACAAGTATGTAGCGCTCCTGTATAGGATTCGCTCTTTCGATATAGTAGAATAAAGGTAATCCATAGAACTTATAGTAATCTCTGAACACTACGAACACTCCGTATACATGCCTTTTTCCGTTCTTGAAATGTAGTATGTAACTGTTCTGTCCAAAGGATCTCATCGACGCTGTGAACCTGATCAAATCTTCAAATGTAGATACTTCTACTGGTATGCATTTATTCTCCATATTCTCAACAAAAATAAGTAGCGTGATGTATAAATAGCTGGTGAGCTCACTTTGATTTATCTACTCGAATTAAAGCGCTTCTTTTTACTTTGGTAAGATTTTCTAATCCTTCAGTTATCTCGCCGATAAGGTTTACGTTGTATCGGAAAGTATGAGTCTTTAAGGATACACCAAATCCTCTACCCATCGGCCAGTAAAACAAAGATCCCTGCTTTAACTCTTTAGTTGAGTTTTCAGGTGGCAATCTAACGTTTATTATTATGTAGGCTATATTTCCAAGGTAAAAAATGTGCCCTTGAATAGGTAGCAAGTCCATTAGCTTAACAACGGTTAACGGCGCTATGCTCCGCCTAAAATATCCGCGGGCTATTTCCTGGTTATCAACATATATTGTTATCGGGATTGCGGATTCGACCATTCTCATCGCCTTATTAATTTAAATATAGGACATAGGTTCTTAAATAGATAGGTGCTTGTAATTAGGTGAGCGCATGTCTTCGATCGAGCCCTACAGGAGGAAGTATGCTTTTGCCGAAGACTATGGAACCAGTCAATATAAGTTTGGTCCATTAGCCGAAAAACCCGACGTTATCGAGAATAGAGGATTTGTGATAAGCGAAGATACTATCATTTATAAAATTGTTGGTATAACAAAGCGTATAATCGTTGGTCCTGAAGTTTCCCAGTATTTAGGTTCTAGAGAGGACATGGCTAAATACTTGATTTATCCTATGAAAGATGGGATTGTAGAGAAGGATAATAAGCGAGCTTGGGAAATAGTTTATGAAATCACAAAATATGGCTTGCTGAAATTCGTGCCTAAAGGAGACCCGAAATTTAATGGCTTTTATGTGACAGCGGCACTATCTGCTATAGCTCCAAAATACATGTACGAGAAAATATTCGAGATTCACGAGAAAATAGATGAGGAACATGGAGTAGTTAAAGCTGTTACTATCATACCGCAGCCGCTTGCCGTTGCGATAGCGCAGAAAACCATAACCTGTATAGTAGTCGAATCGGGTCATGGTAACACGCAAATAACCCCGATTTCGAGATACCCGATAAGAGGAGGTATAATTTCTCTAAATCGTGGAGGAGCAGAAGCCAATGCTATTACAGCGGAAATATTGAAGGATAACGGATATGGTGATTTAATACCGGAGGAAAGGCTTGTTCGCATGGTGAAGGAAAGCATAGGCTTAATCCCTCGCGACCTGGATAAAGCTATTAAAGCCGCTAGGGATGATAAAGAAAAGTATAGAGCTGTGTTTAAAGTACCTGGAACTACAATATCGATAGATTTGGGAGAAAATTCTTGGATGAGGTTTTTGATTGGAGAGATCGTATTTAATCCTGAGCATGAAATCTTCGAAAGCTACTATAAGCGGGGTATGCCAAGGCCGCGAGATACTATAATAGGCGATGAGAAAATACCGGGAACTATAACCATAGGAGAGGCTATCGCTAGGTCTGCTAGCAGAACTCCGCTTGAACTGCAACCTCATCTTTACAAGAAAATTATCTTAAGTGGCGGAAATTTTGCTTGGAAAGTTCCTCCAGGCTTTGAAAATACTGCGTGTAACGCAGCCGAGAAGGTGACTATACAGTTAGCGGATCTCGGGTTAAATGCCCAGGTCGAGCTGACAAAAGATCCCGAGTTTTCCGTGTGGAAAGGTGCTATAGTCTATAGCTTAGCCGTTCCAGATGATTATGAATGGTCATGGGATAGGCTTGAAGGGTGGTATAAACTTCACTAAGTTTATACTGGATGGTTGACCAAATGGTTACCAGAGAAGTTATCGTTTCAAAGCTTAAAGAGTATTTTTTGGAGAGAGGTTTTGAGTTTTTGTTGCCCGAGGAGCTTAAAGCAGAAAAATTGATTGCAGAATTTGACCTTTTTTTCCGCGATGGAAATAATGTTATAGCTGTTAAGGCTTATACGCCAAGAGATTTTCTCGCGTCTCAAATCAGGAAAGAGCTTGAGCTTATAGCTGTAGATATACTGAAATGTCGAGAATACTTTGATAAGGTATACGTGGCAGTACCCGAGAGCCTGGGATTAATTAAGATTCCTCGAGAAGTTTTTGAAAGTGCTGGTATTGGTATCATAAAAGTTGGAGAAGAAAGAGTCGAGGAGAAGTTACCAGCTAGAGCTTTAGGCATTAGGAAAGCATTGGCGTACGAAGAGTATGCACAAAAGATAAATCTCATCCGCAGCGAACTTTCGAATCTAGCTGAAAAAATGGGTGAAAATGTTCTCGAGTTGAAAAATGAAGTGAAGTTTTTGAGACAAGAGCTCGAGCAGCTTCGAAAATCTTTGAAAATCCTGGAAAATGAGATAAGAATATTAAAGAGGAAACAGACAGACGACATCAAAAAGCCCTTGCAAATCGCTGAGAAAAGTGAGGAAATAAGTATCGAAAAAATGGAAGGATATCCCGATTTTATATCCGATAATCCGTGGGTTTCTTTGCTAGCGAAACGGGGTAGGGAGGATGAAGCGTGAAAAAAACGTGTTTGAGCTGGTGCTTGAGTTTTTGGATGAAAGGTTTAAAGACGAAGCTGAAAAAGCAAGTCTAGCAAAGTCTATGTTCAAGGAATACTTAGTATCGGGTAGGAAAGGCTTAGAGAAGATCGTTAAAGAGCACATGTCGAAGATTTTGGAGGAAGAATAAAATGCGGTTGAAGCTTGAGGAAATAGAAGTAGGAGGATTTAAAGCTTTTAGTGAAATAAAAAAGCTACGCCTAAATTCGCCAGTTGTTGTTATAGTAGGTCCTATTGGAACGGGAAAAACGACGATACTTGAAGCGATAGAATATGCGCTCTATGGCACGCTATACTCGGTAAAATATAGGAAAGAATTAAAGAGCGAAGATTTAATCAACGATTTTACGGATAGGATTAAGATAAAGCTTGCTCTTGTAGATTCGTCAGGTAGAAGATACGTCGTTTACAGGTCTAGAAGCAGGGATTCTGCCGAAGCTCTACTAGAAGTTGACGGAAAAATTGTGGAGAAGAGCTGGAGCAAAGTAGACGCTAAGATGCGTAATATTCTAGGCATAGATTTGGATGGTTTTGTTAGACAGGTTGCTTTAAGATCGCGTGAAATAGAGGACATAATATACGGCACGGATATGCAGAGAAGCGAGGCCTTAGACAGGCTGTTGGGCATAGAAACCCTGGAAAGTATCTTTAGAGGCATCCCCCTAAAGCTTGTCGAGGATAAGCTGGAAATGCTTGAAAGTGAACTAGATTTTTTGAAGGCTCGCTTAGCAAATGAACGTTCAGTAGAAGAGATTGAGCGAGAACTAGAGGAGAAAAGGAAAAAGCTTCTCGTTCTAGAAGAGGAAATTGATAGGAAAAAGAAAGCTTTGATTGAATATGAGCATGAACTTGAAAAATTGAAAGGTAAAGAAAAAGAGTATGAAAGGTTGAAAGAGCAAGAGATAAGATTAAGAGCTGAGATAAAGCAGATTAAACAAAGATTGAAAAAATTAGAATCTTTTACGCCTACGGAGCCGGCTGATATTCTTTTTGAAAAAGCCAAATCATCTATTATTAACGGTCTTAAAGAGACAATGCTTTACAAAGATGCAGAGGAAGTTGAGAAAATCGAGTTTTCCAGGGATACTATCGACTCGGCTCTCCAAGTTCTAAACGCGAAAATAAAACGTCTTGAAGCTTCACTAGAGGATTTAAATAGTGAATTGCTAGAGGTAAACTATCAGCTGGCATCAGAACGGAATAAATATAATTTGTTGAGGCGGAAGCTTGCAGAAGTCGAGGCGGAATTATACACGCTGGAAAAAAATTACAATACTCTCAGAGGCTTAGTCGAGAAATACGGCTCTCGAGAAAACGTTAGAAAAAGAATTTCACTCTTGGAAGTTGAGATTGAAAAACTAGAAAAAATTTCCGAAATAAACAATTGTGTATATAACTTAGGAAGAAGCGTTATAAGCACATATCTCAAGGAAAGCTCTGCAACATGTCCAGTATGCGATACGGAGTTAAATGAACAGCAAATCAAGAAAATCAAAGACAAAGTAAACCTCATAAAAAAGGAAGATGTCTTCCTTAAGCGGGAAAAACTCGTTAAGAATCTAAATGGGCTAAAGAGGGTATACGTGAAGTTAAGCGAGCTAGAGGAGAGAATGCTGAGGAAAAATGAGCTAGAGCTAGAGAAAAAAAGTTTAGAAAATGAGTTTGACGAGGTCTCCAATAATATTGAAGAACTGGAAGAACTTGTAGAAGAAGTTAATTTCAAAATAAGTCGGCTTACAAGCATCATATCATCGAGCTCCTCCATCATTACGAAGCTTTCTAGAATAAAGGAGATTTCGGAACTCCAGCGAGAATTGGAGGATAAAAAGCGCGAACTTAGCGAAGTTTTGAAGAAAATTGCAAGGCTAGATTTCGATAAAAAATACTATAATTCTATAGAGGAAAAGTACTACTTGACTATGAACGAAATTGATAGACTCAAAGCCGAAATGGCAAACCTGGAAAAGGATTTAGAAAACATTAAAGAAAAACTCGTTTATGTTAAAAAACTTACTGAGAAAACAGAGAAGCAAGAAGCGAAGATTTTCAAGCTTAAAGAGTTTAGAAACAAACTGTTAGAGATTAAAATAGCATTTAGAGAAGTTCAATCCTCAATTAGAAAAATTGCGATTAGGAAAATCGTAGAGAAAATGAACGATATATTTCAGCAGATGTATGTGCATCCAGACTATTCCGAGCTAACTATAAGGATTCGAACTATCAAGCTTAGGAGAGAAGATCGGGAATATGAACGCAGCATATACGAAATTTTTGCTAAAAGAAATAGAGATAGACGATGGATTCCCGCCTTGAAAAAAATGAGCGATGGACAGAAAAGAATTGTTGTATTATCGCTGCTAACAGCCTTGTTTAAGCTAACTCCTCATAACGTCGCTTTTATAATTCTCGATGAGCCAACGCCAAGTATCGACTATGAATGCAGGAAAGCCATGATAAAGCTTCTAGCCAAAGTGGAGGGGGTTGACCAGATCATAATAGCTACTCAAGACGAAAGTTTTAAAGAAATAGTTCGAGAAGTCCCTTCCGCTCTCATATACGAATTAAAGCATACTCCGGAGGGTACCAGCATAAACCTATACTCATTCAACTAAATCGGTTGAAAAACTCACGAGGAATTGAACAGCAAGCATTTATTATTCTCAGATTAAAATTTCTGATTATTTTGCTGATGGGCAACACTATTCTATCGATAAGGTTCTTCTTCAAAAGCTTCTCGTCAAGTAGCGGCTTGTAATGTGGCGGTCTCATACAACCTAAGGCGATTTCACCATTATATATCGTCCTTGCGTATTTAATCAATTCTACAATTTTTTCTATTTCTGGCGGTTTGACATGTTCCATCTGCGTTCCCTTCGTGGGTATGAAAACTAGGAATATAATTATGTATGGATCATATTCGATCACGTGCTCTAAAGCTTGATATTCTAATTTTATACTGCCGTAGTTTAAGCCAATTAGTATATGGGGCGCTATATAAGGGGGTCCATTATTATACAAATGTTTTAGCGTACTTTTAAAGTCACGATGACTCCTATTTTTTAAGTTCATTACTTCTTGTATTATAAAATCGTCTATTATGAATCCGTAATCGACTATGTCTATCCCCGATCTCCTCATTTCAACTACCATGTTTATATCAACAAGCCCCGGGTGTACGCTGATTACCGGGTCAAACTCTTTTTTTATTTTTTTTATAGTGCTTAGGAAAGGTTTCAGCGGTAGTTGTCCATTTTTGTCAAATCCTCCGCTTATTAGAAATCCCTTCATTCCCTTATCCCATAGCTTCTCGATAAGATTGTAAAGATCTTGTGGAGTAGCTACATGATACATCTGATTTAAATATTTGCCTCCGCAGTATTTGCAGTTTAGAAAACATCTATTTCCTGTTATGCTTATGCTTGGGTAATTCTCTCCCGGTATGAAAGCTATAGGCATGGCAACCACTATGGCTGTTCTAGAAGAGCTAAGGATTCTGCTAGAATATTCTTTATCTCGCTGCTCGTTAGTTGCATATTCTCTAATAGTTCCTCTGAAGGATAATTGTATATTTTCCGCGGCGATTCATTATAGAAGGGTCTATTGCAGCCTGGACAACCGCTGGTTAAAAACGCTCTTCGGAAATCGTCAATATCTCTTAGATTTTTCGATAACAAGTATCTTGCCATTTGAACGACTCTATAATGGTGTAGATTTGGTTTAGGTAAATTCTCCAGCTGAGTATTTTTTATTGGAGTAAAAGCGAAGAGAGCTACTTCAGCGCCTTTATCGTAGATAAGCTTCATTGCGTTAACAAACTCTTTTAAGCCTTCACCCATTCCAAAAATTAAATGCACAGACACGTTACGCCTTCCGAAAACTCGAACCGCCGAATCTATAAAATCCATGTAGATTCTCCAACTGTATGGCTTGCCGATCTTCTCGAAAATAACGGGTGTTGCCGCGTCTAAGCCTATGCCTAGCCGGTCTACGCCAAGGTTTTTTAATTTAACTAAAAAATCTTTCTCCACGGGAGTTATAGTTATTGATAAAGGTAGATTTACTCCCGATTTTCTAATCTTAAGCACTACTTCGATGAGTTCTTTTCTAAAATCTTTTTTCAAAACATTCTGAACACATATTCTAGAAAAAACTTGCTTTCCCTTTTTTAGCTTATCTATTATAACGTCAAGCTCGATTAGCGGCCATGGAACTCGCGCCACGAAATTTTTATCCGCATTATTTATTTTCGCTTGCGGACAAAACTTACAGCCTGCCTGACAGCCGTCTGGCGAGTATTGAAGAATATATAGAGTTGTAGGTTTTGCTAGCATTTTTAAACTATATATTCCAAGCGTTGCTAACGAGCCCAGCGACGCTCTGACCAGCACGCTTATCATGGAAACAATAATTTGATGGTTTAAGTATTTTTACTCAATGCCTAGAATAGAAACTTGGCGCCTAGTTATAAATGAAGGCGATGTTTATTGGTGTATGGCGCTCGACGAAGCTATTCTAGAAGCTAGGTTGCGGAACCTAGTCCCAAACACCTTGAGGCTTTACGTGATAAACCCCAGCGCGGTTACGGTAGGTTATTTTCAGAAAATCTCCGATGCAATTAATCTAGAATATTTGACAAAGCACTCGATACCTTTTACGCGCAGGATTACGGGTGGAGGTTCCGTCTACCATGACGCTAACGGAGAAATAACCTATAGCTTAATAGCCGGTACTAATTTCCTACCGAGAGATATTCAGAAATGCTACGAATTTATCTGTCAAGGCCTCATAGAGGCCTTATCCCTTTTACATGTCAAAGCTGTCTTCATGCCTGTAAATGATATCGTCGTTAATAGTAGAAAGATATCGGGTAGCGCTCAGATCCGGAGAGGGAACGTTGTTCTTCAGCACGGAACTTTAATGTATAATACGGATTTAAACGTTTTAGCTAGAGCTCTTAAGGTTCCAATACAAAAACTGGCTTCTCATGGTATCTCTTCGATAAAGGATAGGGTTACCACTGTTTCGTTAGAGGTTGGGAGAAAAGTTTCGAAAAGCGAGGTTGTTAAAGCTTTGATAGAAGGTTTTAAAAAAGCTTTAAAAGTGGAATTTGAGAAATCAGAGCCTACAAGCGAAGAGGTTTCTCTAGCTCGTCAGCTAGCCATGAAATACGAGAGCAGAGATTGGATTTTTAAGAGGTGAAAGTTTCTGGTAAAGAAGGAATTTATCGTGAAAAAACCTGGAGGAAAAACTTTGAAAATAGAAGCTGAGATAGAGAATGGTAAAATTGTGAGTATAAGCTTTAGTGGAGACTTTTTTGCGTATCCTCCAGAAGCACTCGAAGAAATGGAGCAAGATCTTATATCCACTGACATAACCAATGTTGAAGAGAAAGTAAATAAGTATAAAGGCAGGTTAACGCTTTTAGGCGTATCCTTTGACGACATAATAGAATTATTGAAAAAATTATAAAGCGAAAATGAAAAATTTCCTCGATTTCCCGGAGGACGATCACTAGCCGTATGAAAATAGACCTATAGGTTTACTCGATTCTTCCGCTACTTTTTTAAAATAGAAACTATTTCATTCAAGATGTGGATTTCAAGCTTATCTGGTTTGATTCTTTAGGCGCAAAATCTTCATGCACCCTGGTCACTACGCCTGATGTTAAAGTTTTAATTGATCCGGGAGTTGCTGTAATGCATCCAACGTTTCCGGCGCCCGACTCTGCTAAATTAGGTTGGCTACAAGAAGGGCGGTTAGCTGTTAAAAAAGCGGCTTTTGAGGCCGATATTATAGTAATATCTCATTACCATTATGATCACTTCACTGATTTTGATAAAGAAATTTACGAGGGAAAAATCGTATTAGCGAAAAATCCCAACGAATACATAAACGATTCACAGCGCAAGCGCGCTTTACGCTTTTACGAGCATCTATACGAGGCTTTTGGAGAGAACCTTAAAAAGGTTTTATTGGAGCCTAAGCCGGGAGAGTGGAACGATCCTTTCTACGAGCTTCGTATTGCGCAGGCTAGAGACTTCGGCGATTATAGCGAAAGACGCGAAATTTTACTAGAGAAGGGTAGATCGTGGTTTTTAAAGAGAAGAGAAAAATGGAAAAAATATAAGCTGATTCCAGAGCTCGAGCTGGAAAAAGTCAAGGTTAAGTTTGCGGACGGAAAAACTTTCAAATTTGGCGATACCTTGGTCAGGTTTACTAGGCCCCTATTTCATGGTATTGAGTATTCAAGAGTTGGATGGGTTTTAGCAACTGTGATAGAATATGGCGGCTGGAAATTTTTACATTCAAGCGATGTTAACGGTCCCATAATCGAAGATTATGCAGAATTGATTATTAGAGAAGACCCTGACGTGCTAATTCTCGATGGTCCTATGACTTACATGCTAGGTTATACTCTTAATTTGATAAATTTTAGACGTGCATTAGAGAATGTTCTAAGGATTGTAGAGGAGACTTCCACAAAAATTATAGTCTATGATCATCACCTGCCAAGAGAGCCTAAATTTAAGGAAAGAACTTCTGAAGTATGGAACTTGGGAAAGAAGCTGGGCAAGAAGATAGTTACGGCAGCCGAGTTTATGGGTTTAAAACCGGTCATATTAAGCATCTAAGGGCGGTTCATGAGTTTACGTCGGTAAGTATTTATATTCTGTCTTGAAGATAAAAATCGAATGATTCGGATGATTACGGTCTGGAGCGCTGAGAGAGCGATGATGTTATAACGAAGAAATTTCCAAAATCTTTAGAGCTTCAGAAATTATGATTTTTAAATCACTAACTTTCATATCCTTGTTTACTTCTAATATTTGATTTAACTCCTCAAGTAGGCATTTATCTTCTACTGGCACGTCTCGCTTTTTTAAAATTTTTTTTATTTTCTTCTTTACCTTATTAACGTCAGAGATTGAACTCGATAGGTATATGTTCGACATGAATTCTGGAGTTGCAAAAATACCTCCCGCTACCGCTAATAGGTAGAGGCTTCTCATAGTTTGACTTTTTCTCTGTTTTTTGATATTTTCTGCGATTAAAAGCTTTGCATATGCCATTCTTAACTTTTTATAGATTTCGCTCTTGAAATTTCTACTCATAGTTTGTGTATAATGCTTCGGGTGATTTATAGGTAACCACCGCCATTCGCATGCTATGGTAAATGTTTTAAATATGTAAGACAAAAAAATGGCTAGGGAAGTAGGTATGCGTAAAATCACTGTACGTATCCCAGAGAGCATGTACCTGGAAATGAAGAGAATGGTAGAAGAGGCCGAGGCCGAATCCATCTCGTCTATCGTTAGAGAAGCGTTAGAAATTTTCATGAGTAAGTTTTCAAAAGGTATTAGCGGAGGTAGGATGTTATGACATTGCCAGAACGTGAAAACGAGCAAGTTACCACTCCAGAAAAACCACCCTCACCTTTAGACATAGTGCCTACTGGTATTGAAGGGTTTGACGATATTATAGGAGGGGGATTTATAAAAGGCAGAACTTATTTGGTTGCTGGCGAAACTGGAACTGGGAAAACATTATTTTCCCTCAACTATCTGGTTTATGGAGCTACTATCGGCGAGCCGGGAATATATCTCCTCGTTGACGAAGACTATGAAGACTTCGTTAAAGGAGCCCTCTCTTTTGGATGGGATTTAGAAGCATTGATAAAGAAAAATCTGCTTAGCATTCTCACTTTATTACCTGATTTTGCCGAAAAAATGAGAGATAAGCCGATAGAAACCATCGTCAAGTCTCTCGTTTACAACTTGAAAGGCGAAGCTATGCGGATAGGCGCAAAACGTCTGGTTATTGATCCCGTAGCTCCTCTAGTTATGGGCGAGAAAGATCTCACGTGGACGCGAAGCTATGTGCGTAATCTTGTTATATCGATAGAAAAAGAGCTTGGCACGACAAGCATTATAACTTCAGAAATACCGACTGGCAGTAACGCCTTGAGCCGTTTCGGCGTTGAAGAGTTTCTTGCGGCTGGAGTTTTCGTTCTCGGCATTGAAAGGATTAAAGGCGAGTTTATACGAACGCTACACATTAGAAAAATGCGCTGGCGGCCCGTAAAGCCAGCGCTATATCAGTTTAGCATAGAGCTTGGCAGAGGCATAGTAGTTAATGGAAAGATCAAAATTTAGTTAAGGTAAAATTTAAACATGATAACGCTGTAGATTTATTGCGGCAGATGATATGGAACACGGGTTCTGACCGTGATGAAAGAGGCTAGGATGATGCCTCTTCTATCAATTCTCACTTAGAGCATGAATATGTCTAAAATACAGCCGTACAAAAGATATAATATGTAACCTGCTTCTACGAAGACTATTAGCGGTAGAAGAGGGTTAACCCATACTTCCTCATTAAGAGCAAAACATTGAATTTCGCTTTCGTCATCTATTTGTAGCCCGATTTTTAGCTTTCTAGTATCGTTTTCTGCATATTCTGCTAGGGAATAACGGTATTTGTTTTTCAAGTAAGCATCATACTTGACCTTATACGCGGTAACGATGCAAATTATCTTTTTCCATAAAGGTTCTTTTTCAAATCCCTGGAAAAGAGTTCCTTTTTTAAGATAATAAGTTATGTTGCGTAGAAGTATTATAGGTATCGTAATAAGCGATAGAAAAGTCGTATTTATGAAAATAGCTAGGGGCGGTATCAGTGAAAAAATATCCTTAGATAAGGACGGTATCTCCGTAATGCTCAACACTATTAATGCTTTAGCATCAGCACCTCCCATTAAATTTAAATATGCTATAGCCACCGCGAACACTATACCTATTATGAGGGATAACGCATATAATATCGAGAGCAAATAATTGTTTCTAAGTTCCCAGATTCTATATGCTACAAGCGGTCCGCTCGCAATTATTATTAGGAGCCAAACGTAGTCTTCTATCTCTCTGGTTTTTACATCCATGTAGGATGCTACGGTTAAACCCGCGATGTTAATTAGCGACTGTAGCAGATTTAGCAATAAGCCCACCCGAATACTTTAAATTTTAACTTTCTTTAATTTAGCACATTTATTAAATATACTTTCCATTGAATAATTAGTGTATAGGTGAGGTAATGGACGTCGATAAAATTAGGGAACTTGCATTTAAACATGCCGTGTTGAACGCTGTAAAGTATGAAGGCAAGGCAAATCTCAATGCCGTAATTAGTAAGCTCTTCAAAGAAGATCCGTCAATTCGCCCCTATGCAAAAGAAATAGTTGCCTTAGTAAGAGAAGTCGTTAATGAGGTAAATATGAAATCTCTTGACGATTTGAAAAGAATTTTAGAAGAGAGATGGCCTGAAGAGCTCGAGGAGAAAGTTATTGAGGGAAAAAAGAAGACTCTCCCCCCGCTACCGAACGTTAACAAATATTCTAAAGTAGTAACTCGTTTTGCTCCAAATCCCGATTTCATACTACATCTTGGTAGCGCGCGTCCAGCTATATTAAGCTATGAGTATGCTAGAATGTATAAGGGAAAGTTTATTCTAAGGTTTGAAGATACCGATCCTAAAACTAAAGCTCCAATATTAGAAGCTTACGAAGCTATAAGAGATGATTTAAGGTGGCTGGGCTTAAAGTGGGATGAAGAGCATATACAGTCAAAGCGCATGGATATTTACTATAGGCACGCTGAAGAACTCATTAAGTTAAAGGGAGCGTATGTCTGCCTGTGTTCTATAGATAAAATAAGAGAATATAGAAGAATGGGCATTGCATGCGAGCACTCCAAAGATCCTGTCAACGTTCAGCTTGAAAGATGGGATAAAATGCTAGAGGGGGGTTACGGTGAGGGCGAAGCCGTTCTCAGAGTAAGAACTGATATCAAATATCCTGATCCATCGGTAAGAGATTGGATAGCGTTTAGGATTATAGACACCGCTAAACATCCTCACCCCCTTGTAGGTGATAAGTACATTGTTTGGCCAACTTACAATTTCGCATGCGGTGTAGATGATCACATGATGAATATCACGCACGTGCTAAGAGCAAAAGAGCACATAACTAATACCATAAAACAGAAGTTTATGTACGAGCATTTCGGTTGGGAATACCCTGAAGCCATACACTTCGGTCGTTTAAACTTGGAAGGAATGATGCTGAGCAAGTCAAAGATTAGAAGCGGGATAGAGAAGGGAAAATATTTTAGCTGGGATGATCCAAGATTAGGGACTCTAAAAGCTTTGAGAAAAAGAGGCTTTTTACCGGAGGCAATATGGGATATCATTATCGATGTTGGAGTAAAACCCTCAGGAGCTACTATAAGTATAGCCAACCTTTATGCTATAAATAGAAAGTACCTTGAACCAATCGCAAATAGATACATGTTCGTTCCAAACCCTGTAAAATTGACGATCAAAAATTTACCTTCTAATATCGAAGCTAAGATACCTTATCATCCATCTTTTCCTGAGAGAGGCCACCGCATCATCAAGCTTCAAGTTACCAATAGTAGCTCGGAAATCTTCGTATCAAAGAACGATTTAAACCGCTTAAAAGATCAGGATGTTAGATTTCTAGGATTTGCAAATTTTAGAATAAAGATGATAGATGACGAAGTATTCTATGCAGAATTCATTAGTAAAGACTCGGAATACGCAAAGATTCACAAGCTGCCAATCGTCCAATGGGTTCCCGCCACTTCATATGTGAAAGTAGAAGTTGTCAAGCCCGAGAAAGACAAGCTAGAGAATATTAAGGGGGTAGCAGAAAACGAAGTTGGTAAATTGCGCGCAGATGATAAAGTGCAGTTTTATAGGTTCGGATTTGTTCGCATAGACGCTGTTTCAGAAGACATTGTAAAAGCCTATTTTACCCACGATTAATCGCTTTCTAACGTCCATGGCTTACCATTTTTTAATATGGTTTCCGGTATCCTCTCCTTATGCTTTTTCAAAAAGTCGAGGTCTTGATTTTTTCTTTTAACTCGAATTTCATCCGGTAGAAATATTGGAATTTCATCGATTATAGGATACCATCTATTGCAGATTTCGCAATAAATAATGCCTTCAGCCACTTCTTTCTTAATGCATTCCTCACATGGAGGTGGCTCCGAAAGCTCCTCAATCTTCTTTTTTAAATACTCGCAGTAAAGCTCGCAAAGTGGTTTTTTATCCCACCTAAACTGTCTTTTTTCATAAATTTTCTCCTCTAAAACGTATAGTTTTAGAGGAAAGTTTTTATCGTATGGACAGGCGAGAATATCCATCAATCT